>ERZ808043.22-NODE-22-length-73990-cov-5.421901_pt1 | contig 73990 bp, 62 predicted proteins | sample MGYA00380194_ERZ808043 | MGnify/ENA primary metagenome ERZ808043 (study PRJEB31490, sample SAMN06133370) | cow dung metagenome | isolation source: H3 | host: cow | place: China: Chengdu | collected 2015-05 ...
CCCATGCTGCTGCCCGTACTCCCAAAGTCCCCGTGGAAAGCTTGCTAAGCGCTTGAGAGTCGGCTTTAACTTCTACGTCCCAGCCTAAATCGTTCAGGAGTTCAGCAGCCTGTTTAAATACCGTATACGTCGGGTGTTCAGTGATAGAAGCACCTGCAATAGTAAACTTAATAGAAAGTTCGCTACTATTAGCCGTAACGCCTGCCAAGCCCATATATTTTTGAATCTTCGACTTAGCCGCCTCCGTTCCCGTCCATTGCGTATAATCGTGTCCGTTCGGCTTAGAAGATACGCCGTCTTGCGCAAAGGGATATGCCCAACTAACCGTAGACATAGGCCATGCAATCGTTTTACACGTACCAGACACATAGTATTCCGTTGCTAAAGAAGTCTGCATTGCCGCCATGATCGCGCGACGTATGTTTATATTAGTAACTTTACCTGCGTTGATACCGATATAACCGTAACCAAGCTGCCAGGAAGAAAGGTTTTTAAAGCCTTGAGCTTCCATCTGTTGCAAACGGTCTGCGTTCGCCTTGGTGAACTGCGGAGTGATATAGTCTACTTCGCCGCTTGCCAATTTATCGATTGCGTTCGTCGAGCTAACCACCTGCATACGAAGCTTCGCCGTTTTTACAGGGAACATGAAGTTAGGATTAGCTTTATAATAAACAACGTTACTTCTCCAGAAATTGCTACCGGAAGGATTGGTGTTGTTATTTTCGTCCGTGGCCATATACATACCTGCACCAACGGGAATTTCTACGTGCTTCTGCGATTGAATCGTTTTGCTCTGGAAATCACTGCTTGCATATTCAACTCCCTGCGGGAATCGAACCCACAACTAGCCCTTAGGAGGTAAGCCATAGAATCAACGCTTAATTTTTTATTTGATTTTGCGAACATATTATTCGTTTTATCAAAGTGTATTTTTCGTCTTTACACGAGATTTTTGTAACGTGAAATAAAATTCGTAATATGTCTATTCTATTTCTATTCTAACGCGATTTTTTAAAAATACACATTTATTTTCACTCTCGCAGGGAATCAATCTCGTATTAAACCGCCGCCTATTTCATTTTTAATAGAATAAGGAATCGATAGAGTCGATACTAAAAAGCTCAAAACCGGTTATCTTAAATTCATGAAGCATTGTTTTTTAAAGCTTATCTACAATAAAATTTTTAAATAATTGCTAATTTTGCAAATTAGCATATTTACTTTTAATATATTGCGAAACACGTTCTATTTCAGGGAATAATGTGGCATGATTTATTGAATAAGTTTCAAGTTCTCTTAAAACATCTTCCTTATTACGTACAATTAAAATAACTTTCTTCCCATCAACAGAAAACCTATATTTATTAAGTGTTTGCAGCACATCACCCAATCCGCACAAAATAAACGCACCATCTTGCTTAATAATTCTCTTGTTATTTTTTACTGCATAGACCATAAAACTGTCAACAATATTTTCATCTATACTTTTATCCATAAAATTTCCCCTACATGTAATTTAACCTATTGTAATAATGATTACCGCGCATTCATCCTACAATAATCTCTAATTTATATCACAAAAACATTGCCATATAATGCGGTATTGTTATTTTTGTTCCAACTTGTCCAATGTTTGTGTTCGTCAATTTATACGCATATGGAGGTTCCCATTCTTTTAAGAACTCATTTAATGAACGTGTCTCCCCTTTCTTGCTCTTAACTTCTATTGGAATAATAGCACATTGTTGTTCAAGTAAAAATTCAATTTCTTGAGTATTGTTTTCTTTTTTGACGTAATGCAACATATATCCTTTCTTGTTAAGAATATCAAAAATTAAGTTTTCATAAATTCCGCCTTTCGCAGGTCCTTTTAAAATATCATTAACGAGCGCCGTTTGCGTTTCAAATCCGTATAAAGCAGTAGTCAAACCAATATCCGTTGCATAAATTTTGAACTCATTTGATTTTTCGTATGCCTTTAATGGAAGTTGTGGCGTGGACACGTTATAAACCAATTTAATCATTCCCGCATCGTTCAACCAATCAAGCGCGTTTTCATATTTTTTATAAGAACTACGTGGCGATACCGTTGTGTATTGAAACTTAGTATATTCCTTTGCTAATTGGCGAGGAATTGAATAATAGCAATCTTTTATCTTTTGACGGTCTGCTATTTTAGCATACTTTTTAATATCTTCTTCGTACTCATTCAATAAGTCTAATTGCTTTTGATACACTGCTTGAAAATTATTAGTTTCAAAAAACGTATTAACAGCATCCGGCATACCACCAACAACAAGATACTCTCTCAAAATCCGACTAAACTTTTCATGTATTGAATCAGGAATTCTTTCCTTGGAATCAAAATACGATTTCAAAGATTCGATAGCATTTTCATCATACCCATATGCCCAAAGGAATTCTTCAAAATCCAATGCATGCATTTCCATTTGCGTTTCATATCCTACAGGAATAGAAACAATATCCTTATAATGCAATCCTAAAAGTGAACCAGAAGATATAACGTCGTAACGGTTATCCAAAGCAAGAAACTTAATTGCCGTTCTTGCATTTGGGCAATGTTGAATTTCATCCAAGAAGATTAACGTCTTTCCTTCAATGAATTTAACGTTAGGGCGTTGCAAAGAAATACGCTTATAAATTTCCGTGGGCGTTAAATCACCATCGAAAATAGTTTTACTTTCCGGATTTTCATAAAAGTTAATCTCTATAAAGCTTTCGTAACTTTTACCAAATTCTCTTATAATGTATGATTTACCTACTTGCCTTGCACCTTTAACTAATAGGCATTTATTCTTCTTTGTTTCTCTCCATTCTAAAAGTTTTTGATAAATTTTTCTTTTTAACATAATTCTACCCCCTAGGCTCTTCCATTATAGCAAATACATAAAGCAAAGTCAATACATTTGTGCGTATTTTGACGATACTTTATATAAAAAGTTTGAGTTTTTTGACGATACTTTTTGTCGTTTTGTTGAATATTTTGACAATACAAGTATTCTTCACTTTTCTTTAATCACAAACATTATAGCATATATTTCTATAAAAATCAATAGTTTTATTCGACTTATCAAATATTTTATTTATTTTATAGAATTTTTTATAATATAAAAACAGCCTTTCCTACCGAAAAGACTGTTAGGTGGCGTGCCCACCGGGAATCGAACCCAGAGCAACGGCTTAGGAGGCCATCGTTTTATCCGTTAAACTATGAGCACATTATTATTAAATTTTATCGTTTTGACTCTATTAAATACTTATTTTTATTCCGCTTATTATTCCAAAAAATAGGCTCTTTTTTTCTATTCCGTTTCAAAATGCCTTTTACACACTTTTGGAATAGTTTAAGTATTAGATTGTGTCAATTTTATGCTTTTTTAGGGGTATTATTCCGCATCAATTCTACATCGTGTTAATACATATCCAAAACCCGCCAAATTGCCATGTTTAAGATACTATTTTTTGCCAAATCTCGTGTTTACACGAACTAATCCCAAAGTTAGGAGGGGCTTGTTATATCCATTTAACTATGGAAGCATATTGCTTTTTATTTTCTTTTATAACTACGCGCTAAAAAATGATGGCAAAATTAGAATATGTTATAACAAAAAGTTATATCAAATATAACCAAGCTTTAATATTATACACCTTTTTGCAAAAAAAAGCAATTATTTTTCAGGTTTTTTTATATTTTACCCTTTCAAATCGTTGCAATTTTTATAAAAAAATGATAAGATATTATTATATCAAGAAAATCGATTGATTTTATGTTTTGTATCTATTTTTTTGAAAGGAGAGTTTTTATATGACTTACGTAGAAAGAGTTTTAGACGATCTTAAAAAGCGCAACCCAAATGAAAAAGAATTTCATCAAGCGGCAACGGAGATCCTGCTTACGTTAGAACCTGTGATCAACGCGCACCCTGAATATGAGAAAGCTGCGCTTTTAGAGCGTTTCACCGAACCTGAACGCACGATTTTATTCCGCGTGCCTTGGGTGGACGACAACGGTAACGTGCACGTTAACAAAGGCTATCGCGTACAATTCAATAGCGCGATCGGTCCTTACAAGGGCGGACTTCGTTTCCACCCTTCCGTTAACCTTTCCGTGATTAAATTTCTCGGTTTGGAACAAATCCTTAAAAACAGCTTGACGGGGCTTCCAATCGGTGGCGGTAAAGGCGGTTCCGATTTTGATCCCAAAGGTAAATCCGATCGTGAAATTATGGCGTTCTGCCAAAGCTTTATGACAGAGCTTTTCCGTCATATCGGTGCAGACACAGACATTCCTGCGGGCGATATTGGCGTAGGCGCGAGGGAAGTGGGATATTTATTCGGACAATACAAGCGTATTCGCGACGAACACGTGGGCGTTTTGACGGGGCGCGGACTTTCTTACGGCGGTTCGCTTATGCGTAAGGAAGCGACGGGGTACGGTTTGGTTTATATCACCGCCGAAGCTATGAAGCTCCGCGGCGATTCTTTCCAAGGCAAAACGACAATTGTTTCGGGTAGCGGAAACGTGGCGATCTACGCTTGTGAAAAGGCGCAACAACTCGGTGCGAAAGTCGTTGCTATGTACGATTCTAACGGCTATATTTACGATGCTAACGGTATCCACATTGACGTTATCAAGCAAATCAAAGAAGTAGAACGTGCGCGCATTAAAGAATATGCGGCAAGAGTCCCTGGCTCAACTTACGTCGAAGGTTGCAAAGGCATCTGGACGATTCCCTGCGACGTCGCACTCCCCTGCGCAACGCAAAACGAAATTGACGCAGAAAGCGCGGCGACGCTTGTGAAAAACGGCGTTCAATACGTCGGCGAAGGCGCAAACATGCCTTCCACGCTTGAGGCGATTGAAATTTTCCAAAAAGCAGAAAACGTCGTGTTCCTTCCCGCAAAAGCGGCGAATGCGGGCGGCGTTGCAACTTCCGCTCTTGAAATGGCGCAATCTTCGGGCAGATTATACTGGTCTTCCGAAGAAGTGGACGCGAAATTGAAAACGATTATGGTAAATATTTTCCACAACATCGAGAACGCCGCGAAAAAATACGGCTTCGAAGGCAACTACGTGATGGGTGCGAATATCGCAGGCTTTGAAAAGGTTGCCGAAGCAATGATGGCACACGGTATCGTTTAAACAACTCCAACAAAAAAAGCGGGCAGGTACGCGTTCAACGCGTACCTGCCCTATTCATTTTCTCAATAAAAGGTCGCAAGTTGTTCTTCCGGTTGCTCGCAAATGATTACACGCTGCGCGATCAAAACAGGACCTTTTCCTTTATAAATGCGGTGTTTTTGAAATTCGATCTTACCTGTAACGTTGATCCAATCTCGCGTTTGAAGATTCATAGGCTCGGGTAATACGCACGCAAAACCACTATATTCAATGTCCGCCTCACAACAAGTCATGACGTGTCTGCCGATTACAATATCTTGTGAGGAAAGTCTATGATCCCTTGCAACAAGCCCTTTGAATTTTACCGTTTTCCCGATATACGCCTCTAAATTTTCCGTCAAATCGCGATAGAAAAAGGCGTAATCGCGATCGGCAATTTCAATCACGGGTGCGTTGATATCAAAAGGCAACGGATCTTCGATTTCGTCAAATTCCGCCTTTCCGTCCGCTTGTTCATAGACAATGTCGCATCGCCGAGAAATGCCGCGCACAATCTTGTGAAGCTCCATTTTGTCCACCGCGTCCGAATATCGGTTAAACACCACAAGCTGCGTGTTTTGGATTTTATCGAACGTAAATTGCCGCATATTCGCGTTGAAATTTAAAAACGTGCGCGCGTCGAAAAACGTCATGATTTGACTCACGAGCCAACCTTCGGGCATAGCATTGAAAAAGTCTTGAAGCATCCACGTTCCGTTATATTCTACAACGACACGCTCCGCGCCGTATTTGAGTTGCAACTCCGTCAAATACGCTTCATTCAACTGTTCTTTATCGTCTAAAACAACAAGCTCGACGCTCTCTGCGCTTGCAAATTTTATCGTTTCATATTCCAATTCCCCTTCTTCCGTTACGAGCAGAAGAGTCTTTTCCCCCGTCGAAAAGCGGGGGTCTTCCAACGTTTCTTGAATAAATTTCGTTTTGCCCGATTCCAAAAAGCCCAAGAATAAATAGACAGGAGTTTCGGGCGGAAGTTTTTGTTTCATATTCTCTTTCCTTTATAAATTAAATAATTTCTCTAATTTTTCTTCGTTTAACTTGCAACCGATTACGCACAATCTGCCCGTAACACCTGCCGCGCCTTCGCGAACGTCCGCTTCCCCCGGTACGTAATCGAAATGCCACCATCCGTTTTCCCCCGACACAATTCCTTTCGCGCGAAGCACCGTCCCATAGACTTCTTCATCTCCGATTGACTCCAAAGCAGCAATAAGCTCTTCTTTTGTGAATTTTTTCGCCGTTTCTTTTCCCCAACTTGTGAACACTTCGTCCGCGTGATGGTGATGTTGATCATGTTCGTGGTGATGACAATCACAGTTGGGGGCATGGCACTCATGTTCATGGTGGTGTTCGTGGTGGTGTTCGTGGTGATGATGACAATTACAATTAGGATCATGGCACTCATGCTCGTGGTGGTGTTCGTGGTGATGTTCTTCCACTTCTTCGGTGAGCTTATCAAGCTCCTTTTGCAACGAATCCTTGCGCTCCATAGTCGCAAGCACGGCTTTCCCATCGAGCGAGTCCCAAGGCGACGTAACAAACGTTGCGGAAGCATTTTTTTCTTTGAGCAACGTGGTCGCCGCGGTGAGTTTTTCTTCGCTCGTTTTATCCGTGTGCGAAAGAATGATACAGCTTGCATTTTCTACTTGATCGCCGAAAAATTCGCCGAAATTTTTCAGATACATTTTACATTTCGAAGCGTCTACGACCGTGCAGAACGCGTTCAACTGCGCGTTTTCAAGTCCTGCTGAAGCCACTGCCTTGATGACGTCGGAAAGTTTACCCACGCCCGACGGCTCAATCACAATACGATCGGGAGCATACTCTGACGCCACTTGTTTAAGGGCTTTGGAAAAATCGCCTACGAGCGAGCAACAGATACAACCTGAATTCATTTCGGTTATATTCACGCCTGCGTCTTGTAAAAAACCACCGTCGATACCAATCTCGCCGAATTCGTTTTCAATCAAGACTACTTTTTCGCCTACGTAAGCTTCCTTGATGAGTTTTTTAATAAGCGTCGTTTTTCCTGCGCCTAAAAAACCTGAAAAAATATCTATTTTCGTCATACGTTACCCCTTTTATATCTGTTTAAAAATTAGAACGCCCAAGTGCCGTTCTTAAAAATTTGCACGCGCTCGCCCGTTTTCGTGACGCCCACAATGTCCATATCTCGAGAACCTATCATGAAATCGACGTGAATCATACTATCGTTTACGCCGCGTTTTTTACATTCTTCGTCCGTGTAATTCTCGTAGCCTTTCAAACATTCGTTAAAACCGTGTCCGAGTGCCAAATGACAGCTTGCGTTTTCGTCGAAAAGGGTGTTGTAGAAGAGTACGCCCGATTGATTGATTGGGGATTCGTAAGGAATGAGCGCACATTCGCCAAGTTTTCCCGCCCCCTCGTCCATAGATACCATTTCTTTTAAAAGCGCTTCGCCTTTCTCCGCTTTCACTTCCGTAACTTTGCCGTTTTCAAAGCGAAGGGAGAAATTTTCAATAAGTTCGCCCATATACGAAAGCGGTTTCGTCGAGTAGACAATCCCTTCCGCCGCGCCCGCCTTAGGCGTTGTGAACACTTCTTCCGTCGGAATATTCGGATTGAATATTCTGCCTTTTAACGTTTTTTCTTTGCCGCCGCAGAAAACACTGCCGTCGTTAAGCTCCACCTTTAAATCCGTTCCGTTCCCGCTCTTATATTCAAGATATTGAAGCCCTAAACCGTTCAGATAAGAACAACGGGCGTCGAGATTTGCGTTATGCTCTTTCCAAGCTTGAATGGGATTTTTACCGTCGGCGTGCGAAGTTTTTAAAATGACTTTCCACATTTCTTCAACGGCTTTCTTTTCGGGAAGATTGGGGAATACTTTCTTCGCCCAAGCCTTACCCGGAACAGCCGCAATACACCACTGATGTTTGTTTTCAAGCGCCAAACGATAGGGCTTGATTTGCGGGAACAACGCACGACGCGCCGCACTCATTTTTTGTTGATCAACGCCGTTCATACCGTCGGGATCTTCCGATTCAATAAACAGGCGGCAGGAATAATTTTTCGCCTTAAATTCCCATTTCGCCTTTACCCAAGGCTTAAGTTCAGACAACGATTCTTGCGTTCTATTCATAGCGTTAATCTTCTCTACGGGTTGATAGCTCCATTCTACGTATACTTCGCTCGCGCCCACTTTATAACATTCTTCCACTACCATAGCGACAAACTCGGGTTGGTCTAAATCTGCACCGATAAAGACCGTTTGTCCTTTCTTCACATTTAAACCGACTTTCGCAAGCAGTTTTGCATACTTTTTAAGTTGTGTTTTTCTCATGATTGCTTATCCTCCAATTAAATCGTAATTTACTGTTTTATAAAAAAGTTCTTTCACTTCTTCGCCGTCTTTCGTTTGCGCCAAGATCCACATGAGCTTGGTGATAATGCTTTCGTACGTCATGGAATAGCTTTCGAGTAAATCGAAACGGTTTTTTAAACCCCTACCTACTCGATATACGTTCATATCACTTCCTTCTTGTTGCACTTGCGTCGTAACGACGAGCGTTTTGCCTTTCTTTTCCCATTTTTCAAGTACGTCGTAAAAACCGTAGTAATCCCCTTCGGGAATACCGCCTGTGCCGTAGCCCGAAAGCACCACCGCGTCGTTTAAACGGAAATAGGAATCGAGTATGTCGCCCCTTTGTCCAGGCGTGAGCGTGAGTAAGCCCACCTTTTCATTCAAATTTAAATAAAAGCGGGGTTTGTCCCATTTTTTCGGCGCGATATATTCAATCACTTTTCCGTCGCGAATCACTGCGAGATTGGGAAAATCTACGCTTGTAAACGCATTAAAACTTTTCGTGCGTATTTTTTTTGCACGCGTACCCGCAATCACGTTTCCTTGAAACACAATCGAAACGTTCGCGGCGTTTTCATGTGCGGCATATAAAAAGCTGTCGCGAAGATTGATGCGCCCGTCGGTATCTTCTTTATCAATCGGTTGTTGCGAGCCTGTAAGCACAATCGGCTTGGGTGAACCTTGTACCATGTACGAGAGCATTGCCGCTGTATACGACATTGTATCCGTGCCGTGGCAGATGACGAAGCCGTCAAAGCGGTCGTAATTTTCTTTGATTGTTTGCGCAAGGCAAATCCAATGTGCGGGGGTTACGTTCGTACTGTCAATATGATACGGTTGCACCGCGTCCACTTCGCAAAATTCAAAAATTTCAGGCACGCATTTTAAAAGTGCGTCCGCTTGAATTGCGGGAATCAGTCCTTCTGCCCCTGCCTGCGAAGCAATCGTTCCGCCCGTTGCAATCAATAAAATTCTTTTCTTCATTTCTCCCCCTTGTTTGCACGCCGTAAATAATCGCCCTTTTCAATCGGATACGGGCAATTGATTTTATAAATTTCTTGCACTAACTTACAATCTTCCGCTTGATTTCCCTTGGAATCGATTGCGTTTTCTACCGTAAACGATTTCCCGAACTGATCTCTTGGCGACAGTATTTCCAAACGCTCGCCCGTTTTGAAACGGTTGCGCATTTGTACGAGCGCTTGTCCGTTTTCATAACCGAGCACGTCCGCAATATACGTATATTCGCCTTTCGATTGACTGTCGTTATAATTGACGGTGTCAGAATTTTTTCCGCTTGCATAGCCTTGCGTATAATCACGGTGTGCCACCGCGAGCAGTTCCTTTTCCGAAACTGAAAGATCCCCGCCGTCAATCGCGCGACGGTAAGCATTTATCACCGTAGCAAGATAATATCCACTCTTCATTCGACCTTCAATCTTAAATGAACGAATACCTGCCCGCTCCATTTCTTCTAAACGGGATAGCATATTCAAATCCTTACTATTGAAAATATACGTTCCTTTTCCGTCTTCTTCAATCGGTAACCATTCCGATTTGCCGTTCGTAGCGTTAAGCGCGCGAACTTCGTATTTCCAACGGCAAGACTGCACGCACGCGCCGCGATTGGACGATCTCCCGTCTAAATAATCGGACAAAAGGCATCTTCCGCTGTACGATATACACATTGCGCCGTGTACGAATGCTTCTAATTCGATATCGGGTACGGCTTCGTGAATCTCCGCAATCTCTTTAATCGGCAATTCCCGTGCCAAAATCACCCTTGAAACGCCTTGTTCCCCCCAAAATTTTACGGCGTATTTGTTAGTCGTGTTGGCTTGCGTGGAAAGGTGAATACAGAGCTTTGGAGCGTATTTTTTCACCGCATATACTACCCCGGGATCGCTCACAATCACACCGTCTACACCAATTTGCTCTAACTCCTTAAAGTAATCTTTGAGCATAGGAAAATCGGCGTTTCGAGCGTAGATATTTGCCGTTACGTAAACTCTTTTTTGCAAGGAATGCGCGAGGGAAGTCGCTTCCCTTAATTCTTCCGACGTGAAATTATCCGCAAACGTGCGAAGCGAAAAATATTTTCCGCCTAAATATACCGCATCCGCGCCAAAATATAACGCGGTTTTCAATTTTTCAAAATTGCCCGCAGGCGCTAACAGTTCCACGTTCATACCTTCTTCTCCTTGCCGTGATACACGGAAAGCGCTACCCCGTCGCCTACGTCTAAAACAGCCGTACGGAAATCTTCATCCGTTGTGAGCGTTTGTAAATACGAGCGAATCTTTTCCACGATGGAACGACGTTTTTGCGGCGTAGGTTCAACGCCGCTTACCCAACCGTATAACAAAACGTCGTCGGAAAAAAGTACCGCGCCCTTTTTCATCAAACGCTTTAAATCGAATAAATATTTTTCATATTGCGCTTTCGGTCCGTCTAAAAACACGAAATCGAACTGACCGTCCATCATTGCCAAAATCTCACCCGCATCACCCAGATATGCGTTCACGCGCGTTTCTACGCCAAATTCTGTAAAATTCCGCTTCGCTTCTTCATACCGCTCTTCTTCAAGCTCAATCGTCGTCAATTTCGCTTTTGGAAGCGTTTGTAACATAGCAACACCCGAAAGCCCCACCGCCGTACCGATTTCCAAAATACGCTCAGGTTGATACATTTCGAGCATTAAAAGCAGGAAATTGAGAGTTTCTTCGTCCGCAACGGGAATTCCGCGCGCGAGCGCTTCGGCTCTGCGCGCGGCAAGTCGCTTTTCAATATTCGGTTTTACAAGTGATGCCGTGTATTTCATTTGTGTTTTTTGTTTAAACGTCTAAAACGGAAACGATAATCAGAGGCGATTGTTTCGTCGTTTTATAGAAATAGTTTTTCAAGGATTTTCTGACGTGCGCGGCAAGCTCTTCCTTATCGCCGTTTGCATAATCATAATTGTTCACCGCGCGTTGCACAATCGATTTCAGTTCCTGTTCTTCACCCGTCGTTTCCGTGAACATAAAACCGTGCGATTCAATCACAGGATCATTGATAACGTAGTTACCCGTAACCGCAAGCGCAACGGAAAAAATGCCTTCCGAAGACATTTTTAAACGGTCTTTCATCACTTCGCTCCTGCCGTAATCTTCCGAGCCTTCGCCGTCAATTAGAAGCGTGCCCGCGGGAACGTTATCGACAATCTTGATTTCCGTGTCAGTAAGCTCCACGCAGTTGCCAATTTCCGTGATGAGAACGTTACACTGAGGCAGCCCCAACGATTCCACAAGCTGGGCATGGCGTTTCAAATGACGGTATTCGCCGTGTACGGGGATAAAGAATTTCGGACGCAAGAGTGAATATAAAATTTTATGCTCCTCTTGACACGCGTGACCTGAAACGTGGATTTTTTCCAAGCTTTCGTAAACCACGCGCGCTCCAATCTTATACAAATTGTTAATCACCCGATAAATCATTTTTTCGTTCCCGGGAATAGGGTTCGCCGAAATAATAATCGTGTCGTTCACACCGACCGTTACTTTATTGAAATCACCCGAAGCCATACGTGTGAGCGCGCTCATAGGTTCGCCTTGCGAGCCGGTTGAAATGATTAAAAGTTCGCCGTCGAAAAGGTTTTTCGTGCGTTCTATATCAATGAGTATCCCTTCGGGAATGATGAGTTCGCCAATCTTCACCGCCGCTTCTACGACTTTGAACATGCTCCGACCTGAAAGCGCGACTTTTCTGCGATATTTTACCGCCAAATCAATAATTTGTTGCAAACGGTGTACATTAGAAGCGAACGTGGCAATGATAATTCTGCGGTTCATATTTTCCGAAAACAGATGATCAAGCGTCGTCCCTACCACCGTTTCACTCATAGTATATCCCGCGCGCTCAATGTTCGTTGATTCACTCATATATAAAAGCACGCCTTCGTTGCCAAGCTCGGCTATACGCTTCAAATCAATGGGTTTACCCGCAACAGGCGTAAGGTCGATTTTGAAGTCTCCGCTATGATAAATCAAGCCTACGGGCGTGCGTATTGCAAGCGCGCAAGCCCCTGAAATGGAATGGTTTACGTTGATAAATTCCACTTCAAACACACCAAGTTTTACACGGTCTCCCGCTTCCACAACCTTTTGCGTTACGTTTGAAAGACGGTGTTCTTGCAATTTATTGTCCGTAAGCATAAGCGTGAGCTTCGTGCCGTAAATGGGCGTTTCGGGCGCGAGCTCTTTCATTAGATACGGCACACCGCCAATATGATCTTCGTGTCCGTGCGTAAGCAATACGCCGCGCACTTTATTCTTATTTTGCGCAAGATACGTTACGTCGGGCACAACCGAATCGATTCCCGGCATATCTTCTGCACTCGGGAACGTCAAACCCGCATCCACAACGATAATATCGTTGCCGTATTCAATCGCAGTCATATTTTTCCCGATCTCGCCTACACCCCCTAAAAATACAATGCGAACGGTTTTTTTCTTCTTCAGCGCCTGCGTTTTTTCCTTAGGATTACGCAATTTTTTTACGGGCTGTTCCAAAACAGACCGCTTCACTTTATTCGATTGTTTTTTCTTAGGCTCAGGCACTACGTAATACGCACCGCCATCCATATTAAACGCTGTTCCTGTTGGATTTTTCTTGGATTTTGTAGACGTTTTTTTTCTCGCCATAGGCGTTTTTGTTGCCTTGCGGGGGTTGCTTATTTGTTTCTTTTCATTCACCTTCTTTGTTTTCTCCTTGGCGGATGCTCGTCCGCTCATAAAATAGAGAGCCGAAAATTATGAAATTATCAGCTCTCTTATCAATATTCGTATCTATTATCTTTCGCGCCTCTTAAAAGTCAAGCTCGACTTTCTTTTCTTTGGTGGCTTTGATATAACCTGCGTCGAAAAGCTGTTTCGTAGTTTCATACACAAATTCTTCCGCATAATTCACGGGTTCGAAACTGTTTTCTTTCACCGCACCGAGCTTATCGGCAAGATAACCTACCAAACGGAGCGCTTTCTTCGCTGCCGCGTCGCTCTTTACTTTCACCATAAACGGCGTATTCTCATACGCTCTTTGCGCGCCTACATTCTTTTGGTGATATACGGTGGTTTTGTATTCGGGGTTTTCAGGATCGAGCGCAAGATAGAAACAAAGCGTTTTACCGCAGATATTTATTTTCGCAACCGTATCGCGACCGAAATTGAATCTATCTCCGTGCCAGCTAACGTTAGAATTGATCTTCTTATAGGAAGTCAGTTCGTTCTTAATATTGCTATAATACTCTTTGACTTTATCGTCGCTTTGCTTCATTTTCGCCGTGAAACTCTTTTTCAAACGAATGACAAGTCCTGTTTCCGCGTCTACAAGTTGATTATCCACTTCCTCCAAAACCGGTTCTGCTGTAGCCGCAAGCTCTTCGCTTACCGACGTTTCTTCTGCAGGCGTTTCAATCGTCTCTTCCGCAATCTCTTCGACTGCTTCTTCAATCGTCTCTTCCGCCGCTACTTCTACAACTTCTTCTGCAATCTCTTCGACGATCTCTTCCACGGGAGCTTGCGCGAAAACCGTCTCTTCGCAGGATTTGCAGTTTTTACAAAGTTCTTCGGAAACAATCTTTGCAATCGCTTGAACGCCCTCCTCGTCTACGACGAGTTCGTATGTAGGCTCTTCACAAGGTTTCGCCGTCAATTTTTCTTCAACAATGCTTCCAACGCGAGCATAATCGACGTTTTCGATTTGTCCAAGTTTTTCGGAAACTTTCTCCGCGATCTGATCGATACCCGATTCGTCTAAAACTACGTCGTACGTTTGATCGTCGTTTGCCGCGAGTTTATCTGCTACCATCGTTGCAAGCAATTCGTAATCGATTTTCATCTCTTCTGCTTTCGGTGCTTCAAGCTTCGCCGCAACCGCCGTTGCAATCGTATCTACGTCCAAAGTTTGCATGACTTTCGCCACCGCTTGTTCTACCGCAGTGTTTACTGCTGCCGCGATTACGTCTTCGTTTACGTTTACTTGAAGACTTACCTTCTCCGCCGCCTTTTCAAAACTTTCGTCAATGCGACGGTAATTTACTTTTTCGAGATAAGGCAGAGATTCTACTACCTTTTCCGCTGTGCCATAGATGATTTTGTCGTAGTCGACTTTCGCTTCCACCGATGGAGCGGGCGCTTCTTCCACAACGGCTACGGGAGCTTCTGCTACAACGGCGGCGGGATAGGCTTCACCCAAGCCCACTTCACCCAAAAGCTCAAGAACTTTATCGCCGACTTCGTCTACGATACGATTATAATCTACGTTTTCCGCCACGGGAATCGCCGCAACCGCTTCCAAAACTTGACGGCTATGTTCCGCAACGCTTTCTTCCGTTTTTTCTGCAACTGATTCGATAATCGTTTTATAATCGGCGTCTTCAAAAATTGCAATACCTTCCGCGACTCTTGCATTCACCTCCGCAATCGCGTTATCAAGCTGTTCTAAAACGGCAAGCTTTGCTTGTACGTCGTCGAGCTTGGCTACGACTTCGCCTGAAATGAGCGCAGTCAAACCGTCGTAGATTGCTTGCTGCTGCATATAGTTATATTTCTCTTCGTTTACGGCTTCTTCTATCTGCGCCATCACGCCTTCCACCGCTGCGAGCTTTTGCATGACGCTTTCTACCGCTGCGTCAATCGCTTGTTGCATAGCGGCTTGCGTTTCAGAAATCGTTGCCGTCGATTCGTCCATCGCGTTCAGACGTTCGCCGACTTCTTTTGTCAGCATCGTTGCAAGTCCGTCGTAAATCGTTTGATTTTGCTTATAGGTATAACGAATTTCCTGCGAAATTGCTTGTGCTGATTTATCTTTATCGCTTTGCAGCGCTTGATAGAACGAACCAACCTGCATGGAAGAATATTTCATCTCTTTGATTAGTTCGCCTTTCATCTTTTGCAAATCATAGGAAATCCAACTATACAACGCGTCGATTTTTGATGCTTCCAATTGTTTCCTGTCCGCCATATTACACCTCGGTTTTTTTGTTTATACTTGCCCTTTCCATTGACAAAAAGGCATAATTTTCTTATTTATCAGTATTATTATAGCATATCTTACACAATCGGTCAAGGCTTTTAAGAAAAAACATTCGATAAAATTGCAATTTTTTTATGTTTTCCCATTTCAACGCGTACACGGTAGCGCCTTTTTTATTTTTTTGAGCTTTTTCGAGTAAAAAAGACACTCCAAAATGGAGCGTCCTTTTTTTCTAAAAATTCTTCTTATTTATTTTTCGTAAGTTTTCTTTGTACAAATTTGACGGTTTCCACAATAGGAATGATACAAGCGCCAAGCCCAATCGCTACCGCAAATTCAAGGATACCAACGGCTTCAAATCCAAACGCTGCCGCAAGGAAAGGCACTTCGCAAACAAGCGCAGTCGCTGCGAACGATCCGAGTGCCGCACCCCAAAGCCATTTGTTCTGTTTCTTCATTTGAAGCAGACTCTTTCTTTGCGAACGCATATTAAAGCTATGGAAAATTTCCGCCATAGACATAGTCAAGAACGCCATCGTCGTGCCGTGCGAGCTATTTTCAAACGTCCATACGCCTTCGTTGATATAATGCCCAAGGAAATAGGACAAAAGCACTAAAATTGCAACCACAACGCCTTGATACAATACGTCTACGCCCATACCGTCCGAGAATACGCCCGCTTTCGCATCACGCGGTTTCCGCTTCATAATATCCGCTTCCGCTCTCTCCGTTCCGAGCGCAAGCGCAGGGAAACAGTCGGTTACAAGGTTGATCCACAACAGGTGTACGGGTTGTAAAATACTAAATCCCATAAGCGTTGCAATAAAGATTGCGAGCACTTCGCTCATATTCGAAGCAAGTAAGAATTGAATCGCTTTACGGATATTATCGTAAATACGGCGACCTTCTTCCACTGCGCCGACGATTGTCGCGAAGTTATCGTCTGCAAGTACCATATCCGCAACATTCTTAGTAACGTCCGTACCCGTGATACCCATACCAACGCCAATATCCGCAGATTTAATTGAAGGTGCGTCGTTTACGCCGTCGCCCGTCATTGCCGTGACGTACCCTGCCTTCTTCCACGCGTTGACGATACGCGTTTTGTGTTCGGGTTGCACACGAGCATAAACGCCGATAGAAGCAAATTCCTTTTCGAACGTTTCATCGTCTATTTCATTGAGCTGTGCGCCCGTAATCGCGCGTACTTCGTCCGTTAAAATACCAAGCTCTTTGGCTATCGCAATCGCCGTATCGATATGATCGCCCGTAATCATAATAGGACGAATCCCCGCTTGACGGCACTCCGCAATCGCATCTTTTACTTCGGGACGAACAGGATCAATCATACCGCAAAGTCCCGTGAAGCAAAGTTCCGTTTCCATTACGTCGCTTTCGTACGTTTCGGGTTTTTGTTCCCATACGCGCTCCGCAATTGCAAGCACGCGCAACGCCTTATCTGCCATTGCTTTGTTCGCCGCAACGATTTCCGCTTTCTTCTCTTCCGTCATTTTAACGGCTTTACCGTCTTTTAAATAGTATTTACAACGATCAATGACGACGTCGGGCGCGCCTTTCGTGTATTGAACGAAATCGTTTTCTCTGCCGTGAAGCGTAGACATCATTTTTCGAGAAGAATCGAAAGGAAGTTCGCCTACTCTGGGAAGTTCTATTTTTAACCGCGTTTTAGGCTCCTTAAGTTTATTCGCCCAAACGACGAGCGCCGCTTCCGTCGGTTCACCCGTAACTTCGCCGTTATCGTCCAGCTCCGCATCCGAGCAAAGTGCCATACCTTTCGCCGCGCGAAGTTCATCTTCACCGTAATATTCTACGACCGTCATCTTGTTTTGCGTGAGCGTGCCCGTTTTATCCGAACAGATAATCTGCGCGCAACCAAGCGTTTCTACCGCCGTGAGTTTTCGAATGATTGCGTTGCGCTTGGACATATTCGTAACGCCAATGGAAAGTACGATGGTAACAACCGCCGCCAAACCTTCGGGGATTGCGGCAACTGCAAGCGATACCGCTACCATGAACGCTTCTAACCCAAATTCAAAGGAAAGTCCGCTACCCGCCGCGAGTTGCTGCACGAGCTTCACGCCGAACACGATCACACTGATACCGAGCACGAGCCACGTGAGAATTTTAGAGAGTTGACCGAGCTTGATTTGAAGCGGCGTTTGCCCTTCTTCTGCCTGCGCGAGCGCGCCTGCGATCTTGCCCATTTCCGTGTCCATACCCGTTGCCGTTATCACCGCCACACCGCGACCGTAAACCACGGTGCTACCCATATAGACCATATTTTTCCGATCGCCAAGGGGTACTTCCTTACCTTCGCCCGCGGAAATAACTTCCGAAATCTTATCTACGGGCACGGATTCACCCGTGAGCGCCGCTTCTTCAATTTTCATGCTTGCGCTTTCTAAAATGCGCCCGTCCGCAGGCACTGCATCACCCGCTTCCAAAAGCACTATGTCGCCCACTACGAGATCTTCGCTCGGTACAATTTGCACCTTTCCGCCACGAAGTACTTTCGATTTCGCCGCCGACATTTCCTGCAAGGCTTCGATCGCTTTTTCCGCTTTACTTTCTTGGAACACGCCGAGCACTGCATTGATAAGCACAACGGCGAGAATGATGATAACGTCAACGAATTCCCCTTCTTCGCCTTGCGTCATATGATAAATGGACAATGCGCCGCTTATCACCGCCGCCACAATCAAGATAATGATCATAGGATCGGCAAGTTGTTCAAAAAATCTGCGGATTAGCGATTTTTTCTTCGCTTCCACAAGCTTGTTCTTTCCGTTCTCAGCAAGGCGTTTTTCCGCCTCCGATACGGATAATCCATCTTCCTTAGAAACGCTAAGCGTTTCCAAAACGGATTCTTTGGACTGACAATATTCTTTCATACGTAACTCCTTATATTACATATTTTTGACAGAAAAATAAATAAACGCCCGATGGACTATACGGGCGTTTTTATCATTTGAGTGCTGCACGTATAGCTATATCGTTGCCATACGTGAGTCTTGCAATTTAAGACAAGCCAGACCAAAAGGTTAGTGTTGTTGACTTGTCGCGCACGCTTCCAAACGCACGCTTGCTACTCCCTCACGCAATGAAGTACATTCTTATTGTATCAAAACGCTATGCGTTTGTCAAATATTTTGCGTAAGTTTTGTAAAAATTTTACTCTTCGTCGGGAAGATCTACGTTATGATACACGTTTTGCACGTCGTCGAGTTCTTCGAGCGCGTCAACCATCTTCTCAAACGTTTCCACCTTATCCGCGGGAAGCTCGATTCGGTTTTGCGGAATCATAGCAATTTCCGCTTGCACGAATTTAATCTTCGGCTCTTCTTCTTCGTTTCTTCTGCCCTTGGGCGCTGCCGCCACAAGTTCCGCGTTTTTCTCTTCTAAATATTTACGAACTTCGGAAAAGGTTTCGGGCGTCGTGTAAATTTCGTAAACGTCGTCGCTCGCCACAACGTCGTCTGCGCCCGCTTCTAAGGCGTATTCCGTCATTGTGTCTTCGTCGAGTTCCACCGTTCTTTCTACAACGATATAGCCCTTATTCTCGAAATTATAGGAAACGCAACCCGTTTGTCCAAGTTGTCCACCGTGTTTACCTAAAATCGCGCGAACGTCGCCTGCCGTACGGTTGATGTTATCCGTAAGCGTTACGATAATCACTGCCGAACCCGCCACGCCGTAGCCTTCGTAGGTAAGTTCTTTATAATCCGCACCGTTCATTTCACCCGAAGCTTTTTTAATACTGCGTTGAATGTTATCGTTAGGCATATTCGCCGCTTTTGCCTTCGCGATAATATCGGCAAGCTTACTGTTCGTTTCGGGGTTGGGATTGCTTTTCGCCGCTACCGCAATTTCTCTGCCAAGCTTGGTAAAAATTCTGCCTTTCGCCGCGTCTGCCTTGCCTTTCTTTGCTTGTATGTTGTGCCATTTGCTATGTCCTGACATTTTTTCTTCTCCTTGTTTTATAATCTTTCAAACAATCTTTTTTTCAAAAGATACATCAATATTCCCGCCGAAACCGCCGCGTTCAAACTCTCCTGCGTTACCGACATAGGAATTTTTACAACGCCCTTTGCCGCGCGTTCCGTCTCCTCTGAAATCCCGTTCGCTTCATTCCCGATTGCAAGCGCGAATTTTTCGGGCGCCGAAAACGTGAATGCGTTTTCGCCTTGCATATCCGCCGCCAAAATGGGCGTATCTTTTAAAACTCTTAAAATTTCCGCGCGTTCACCCATATACAGTTTGGTGAAAAAGATGCCGCTCATACTTGCGCGCACGCTTTTAGGGGAATAGGGATCTGCGCAACCCTGCGTGAGATAAATTTCTTTATATCCCGCGGCGTTCGCCGTTCGAATAATCGCCCCCACGTTCGCGGGGTCGGAAACACCGTCGAGAACAAGACAGGCTTCTTTCGGCTCATGCAAGGGATAATCAGGGATTTTCACCCGACAAAGTACGCCCTGCGGAGTTTTTTCGTCGGAAAGAAAGCGAAAAACGTCATCAGAAACTCGCACGGTTTTATCCGTGGGGAAATCCTGTTCGCCTTGATAGTTTTCCGAAAGAAATACCCGCTCGATTTCAAAATCGCTCGCCATACATTCGCGCGCCATTTTGATTCCTTCCACGAGAAATAAGCCGAGCCCCTTTCTTGCCTTTTTTTCTTTTAACGCCGCCGTTTCTTTGATGAGCGGATTGTTTTTCGACGTGATAATCATTTCTGAAAAAATAATGAAAAAGCCTTTTTCTCAAAAGGCTTTTTTAGGTTCTTTACTTCGCCGCTTTCGCTTTTTCTACGAGTTGCGCAAATGCCGCCGCGTCGTTAACTGCAAGGTCTGCAAGTACTTTTCTGTTCAAGTTGATACCTGCAACGGAAAGACCGTGCATGAATTTGCTATAAGAAATGCCGTTGATTCTTGCTGCCGCGTTGATTCTTGCAATCCAAAGACGACGAAAATCTCTCTTTCTTCTTCTTCTACCGATATACGCATAGTTCAACGATTTCATAACCGCTTCTCTTGCGATTCTGTAAGATTTACTCTTGTTGCCAAAATAGCCCTTAGCAAGCTTTAAAATTTTTCTACGCTTTTTTACAGCGTTCACTGCTCTTTTAATACGCATATTCGTTTATCTCCTTTCTCAATCTTTGTAGGGCATCATGTTCTTCACGGTGCTCTCTTGGGTGGTCGAAACGAGCGTAGTTTGGCGCAAGTTTCTCTTTCTCTTTCTGTTCTTGGTTTCCGCTTTGTGGTTTTTACCGCCGTGGGATCTGTTTACTTTTCCCGAACCGGTAAGCCAGAAACGCTTTTTCGTACTACTATGTGTTTTCTGTTTAGGCATATGTTTATCCTCCGAATTTATTTTTCTTGAATTTATTAACGAGCCTTACGGCTTGTCCGCTTGCCTTCTATCCTTTCCCTTCATTTTGCGGGTGAAAGGATCATTAAAATGTTTCTTCCCTCGGTTTTCGGTTCTTTATCCATCACCGCTTTTCCACCGAGCATATCGAAAAACCGACGCATTACGTCTACGCCCATAGAAGCGTGCGCTTGTTGACGCCCGCGCATACGGATAGACACCTTGACTTTGTTTCCGTCGCCAAGCATTTCCATCGTCTTTTTCGCTTTTACGTTGAGATCTCCCACGTCGATCGTCATGGAAAGGTAAATTTCTTTAAGCTCCACGATCTTTTGGTTTTTACGATTTTCCTTTTCACGCTTCGCCTGTTCAAATTTGAACTTGCCGTAGTTCATAATCTTACATACGGGCGGTACGGCGTTGGGCGAAATCTTTACAAGGTCAAGATTTTCTTCTTCGGCAATACGAAGCGCTTCTGCCGCGCTCATAATACCCAGCTGTTCGCCGTTTGCGGAAATTACTCTAAGTTCTCTATCGCGAATGTTTTCGTTGATTTGATGTTGGTCTTTGATGATCGTATACCTCACGCAAAAATTAAAGGGTTGCCTTGCATAAGCAACCCTTTTTCGCATAATTATCGCCGCTTTTCCGCGGTGTGAAAATTATCGAGCCGTACCGATCAAAACCGCACGGCGAGAAGGTTCTCTTCTGCTTAGCCTACTTATCATAACATAAAGCAAACCTGTCTGTCAAGCGATTTTTCGATATTTTTCAAAATTTTTTTTATTTGTTAAAATGCCGTCTTTTCTTCAATATCTTTCTTCACGGTAGCGATAAATTCGTCCGCGCTTACCGCGCCCATATCCCCTTTATCTCTACGGCGCACGGCAACTTGACCTGCTTCCGCTTCCTTTTCGCCTACAACGAGCATATACGGCACTTTTTCCATTTGCGCTTCGCGGATCTTATAGCCGATCTTTTCACTTCTATCGTCCACTTCCACGCGGATACCCGCTTCTTTCATCTTTTTGCAAAGCTCGTTCGCATACGCCACCTGTCTATCCGTGATTGGCAAAATTTTCACCTGCACGGGGGAGATCCAAACGGGGAACTTGCCTGCAAAATGCTCAATTAAAATACCGATAAACCGTTCGATTGAACCGAACGCCACGCGGTGCACCATAATCGGACGGTGCTTGCCGCCGTCTTCGCCCACGTATTCCATTTCAAAGCGTTGGGGAAGTTGGAAATCGAGTTGGATCGTACCGCATTGCCACGTTCTGCCGATCGAATCTTCCAAGTGGAAATCAATCTTCGGACCGTAAAACGCGCCGTCGCCCTCGTTGACTACGTAATCAAAGCCCATATCGTCGAGCGCGGAGCGGAGCGCGTCCGTTGCGTTCTCCCAATCTTCGTCGCTTCCCATACTGTTTTCAGGGCGCGTGGAAAGTTCTACGTGATACTTAAAGCCGAACAACGTATACACTTCGTTGATAAGCCGCACAACCCCTTTGATTTCGTCCTTAATCTGATTAGGCGTCATAAAGATGTGCGCGTCGTCTTGCGTGAAGCAACGCACGCGGAAAAGTCCGTGCAGTTGTCCTGATTTTTCGTGGCGGTGCACAAGCCCCAATTCGCCCATACGGATAGGCAAATCCTTATAACTATGCGGTTCGTTTTTATAAACCAAAATACCGCCCGGGCAGTTCATTGGCTTGATTGCAAAATCTTCTTCGTCCACTTTCGTCGTGTACATATTATCGCGGTAATGAAACCAATGTCCCGACGTTTCCCAAAGCGTGCGATTGAGCATAATCGGCGTACTTACTTCCACGTAACCCTCTCTCGTGTGGATTTGACGCCAATAATCAATCAAAGTATTTTTCAAAACCATACCGCGCGGCAGGAAGAAAGGCAAGCCCTTTCCTTCGTTTAAAATAGCGAACAGTTTGAGTTCTTTACCAAGCTTGGTATGATCGCGCTTTTTCGCTTCTTCAAGCATAGTGAAATAGGCTTCCATTTCGTCCTTTTTCGCAAACGCCGTGCCGTAGATACGAGTAAGCATTTTATTATGCTCGTCCCCGCGCCAATACGCGCCCGCGATACTCGTTAAACGGAATGCTTTGATTTTTCCCGTAGACGGCAAGTGCGGACCGCGACAAAGATCGGTAAAATTCCCCTGTTTATAAAAGGAAATCGTTTCGCCTGCGGGCAAGTCTTCGATCAATTCCACCTTATAATCTTCTTTAAAGCCTTTCATAAGCTCAATCGCTTCTTCCTTGGGAAGCGTGAAGCGTTCGATTGGTAAATTGCTCTTAATAATCTTCTGCATTTCGCTTTCCACTTTAACAAGATCCGCTTGCGTGATTGGCGTTACGAAATCCACGTCATAATAAAAGCCGTTATCAATCACAGGGCCGATGGAAAGCTTGCAGGTGGGATATACCGTTTTAAGAGCCTGCGCAAGCACGTGCGCACAGGTGTGGCGGTATACGTTCAAGCCGTCCTTATCTTTCAGTGTTACAATTTCAAGCGTATCGTTATCTTTAAGCGTATGCGACAAATCGACGAGCTCACCGTTCACTTTTGCGCAAACGGCGTTTCTTGCCAAGCCTTCGGAAATGGCGAGCGCCGCAGCATAAGCCGTTGCGTTCTCTTCAAGCGTTATCGCATCTCCGTTTTTTAAAATTACGTTCATATTCCATACTCCTTTGTATTGTTTTCTATCGTTAAAAAAATAAACGCCCTAAACCCCGTATGGGATTTAAGGACGCGATTGTTCCTCTTTTCGCGCGGTTCCACCTTAATTGCTCAACGCTACGTTGAGCCGCTCTTTTTCCATTCAGCTAAAAAACGCAAAGTGGTTTCACTCTCCGTTTCGGAATATCTGTCTTTCAGCCAAGGACAAACTCTCTGCAAATCCAAACCACGGTGCTACTTGTCTTTACAAACTCTATTTTACATCTTTACTTTGCGTTTGTCAACCGTTTTAATCGATTATTTTTAATAAATTTTTTAACAAAATATGACTTTGCCACCGTAATATTTTTTTAAAAATATACCCGTATCTTTATCCGTTTCCCCAAAACAATATACCTGCCCTGCGTTTCCAAGCAAAATTTCCCCCACCGCCGAAGCCTTTCCCGTGAGCATACTACGCGACAGCAAACGGTACTCTTCGTCGTAAACCTTGCCGTCTTTTAAGAACAGTTTTTTCTCGCCGTCTTCCGTTAAAAATTCCAGGAAATTTTCAAGCGACTCCACACCCATGTCCGTGGGGACGTATTCGACGACCCCTTCCCAACGCCTTTTGAGCTCCTGCAGGCGGAAATGGAAAACGCCGTCGAGAGAATAGCTTTCAAAACCGCAAAGCCTGCGCGCGACGTACGCTCTGTCGTCTTGAAAATCCGCCGCCACGAGCGCTGTGATAAGCAAGCGTTTTTCGCTTGCGGTGAGCAAAGGCAGACAAAGCCGTTTTTCAAAATAGGCGTATTTATAACCGACGGCAATCACGTCGGCAACGTTTTCTTCGACGAAACGGCGCACGTACGGACAATACGCCCGCTCCGTTTTCACCGCTATCTCCGTGAAATCCCCGTCCCGTTCCATATCAATCGTCGCAGGTAAAAAGGAAAACCGCTCGCGAACCTTGCCGAATAAATACGAAGTGTAGACGCCGTCAAAACCGTTTTGCGTTATCGTTATTTCTTCCACGCTATTATTGTATGCCGCAAAAAAGAAATTATTTATCCCTTTTTTTAAAAAACCGCGTCTGTTGCCCTTGCAGAATTGCTTGACTTAACAAAAAAAATACATTATAATATATTCCGTATGTTATAATTTATCGTTACGCGCGAGCTACGCGCGAACGTTTGGAGGTCTTTTATTATGGATATGAAGTCCGTTGAAAGTAAATGGCAAGCGAAATGGGAGAAAACAAAACTGAACGTGTTCAACAAAAAGAACGCGGATAAAAAGCTTTACGTTCTTGAAATGTTTTCCTATCCCTCGGGCGCAAAACTGCACGTGGGGCATTGGTATAACTACGGTCCTACCGACACCTATGCACGCTTTAAGAGAATGCAAGGATTTGAAGTGTTTCAACCTATGGGGTTCGACGCGTTCGGTCTGCCCGCGGAAAATTACGCGATCAAGACGGGTATTCACCCCAAAGATTCCACCGAAAAGAACATTGAAACAATGGAACGGCAACTTCGCAATATGGGCGCCATGTTCGATTGGAGCGCGGAAATGGTAACCTGCGAAGAAAATTATTATAAATGGACGCAATGGTTATTTTTACAGCTCTACAAAAAAGGGCTTGCTTATCGCAAGGAAGCACTTGTAAACTGGTGTCCCTCCTGTGAAACGGTGCTTGCAAACGAACAGGCGGAAGGCGGCATTTGCGAGCGTTGCGGCTCTACCGTTTTGCGCAAGGATATGACGCAATGGTTTTTCAAAATCACCGATTACGCGGAAGAACTGCTCTCCGATCTCGAAACCATTGATTGGCCCGAAAAGACCAAACTTATGCAAAAAAATTGGATTGGTCGCTCCACGGGTTGCGAAATTCATTTCGACTGTGAAACGGGAGATAAGATTACCGTATTCACCACCCGCCCCGACACTGTGTTCGGCGTAAACTACGTCGTGCTCGCCCCCGAGCATCCGCTCGTGGACAAGCTCAAAGCTGCGCACCCTGAAAACGCGCAAGCAATCGACGCATACGTGCGCTACGCTTCCGAAGCCAACGACATTGACAGACTTTCCACCGCGCGTGAAAAGACGGGCGTGTTTACGGGCGCGTATGCAATCCACCCCCTCACGAATAAGAAAGTGCCTATCTATCTCGCCGATTACGTGCTCTATTCCTACGGCACAGGCGCAGTTATGGCGGTTGCCGCGCACGACGAGCGCGATTATGCATTCGCCACCAAATACGGCTTGCCTATCACGCAAGTGATTCAAAAGGCGGGCGGCGAAACACTTCTTCCTTACTGCGAAGACGGTATTTTGGTCAATAGCGGAAACTTCGACGGACTCTCAGGCGAAGAAGCACGCGACGCAATTGCCGCGTATTTAACGAAGCTCGGCAAAGGCGGCAAGAAAGTTAATTACAGACTCCGCGATTGGTCCGTTTCCCGTCAACGTTATTGGGGCGCACCCATTCCTATGCTTCACTGCGAAAAGTGCGGCGTCGTGCCAGTTCCCGAAAAAGATTTACCCGTAAAACTTCCCTACGACGTGGAATTCCGTCCGACGGGAAAATCCCCCTTGGCTTCCCACGGAAAGTTTATGAACTGCACCTGCCCTAACTGCGGTGGCAAGGCGCAACGCGATCCCGATACGCTCGATACGTTCGTATGTTCCAGCTGGTATTATCTGCGTTACCCCGACGCGCACAACGACAAGCAAGCGTTCTCGACGGAAATTGCAAACAAAATGTGCCCCGTGGACGTTTACGTAGGCGGTTCGGAACACGCTTGTATGCATCTTCTCTACGCGCGTTTTATCACGAAAGCATTGAGAGATATGGGTTATATCAATTTTGGCGAACCGTTTAAACGGCTCGTACACCAAGGCATTATTCTCGGGCCTGACGGAAACCGTATGTCTAAATCGCACGGTAACGTCATTTCTCCCGATACCTATATCGACGAATACGGTTCGGATATTTTCCGCCTTTATTTGATGTTCGGCTTCAGTTACACCGAAGGCGGACCTTGGAGCGACGACGGTATTAAATCAATCGCAAGATTTATTGAACGTGTGGAACGACTCGTAAATAAATCGCTCGAAGAAAACAAAAATACAAACGAAACGATTGGTTCGGCTGAAAAAGAACTTGATTACGTGAAAAACCACGCAATTAAAAGTATCACGCGGGACGTGGAAGCATTCTCGTTCAACACGTCCTTGGCGCGCATTATGGAATACGTAAACGCACTCCAAAAATACGACGGATTAGACAACAAAAACATTACGTTCTATAAAGCTTGCGTGGAAGATTTGATCCGTATGCTCGCGCCCTTTGCTCCCCACTTTGCGGAAGAGCTTTGGGAGCTTTGCGGCAACAAAGAATCGGTGTTCTTGGAAGCATATCCCCTTGTCAACGAACAAGCGCTCATCAAGGACGAAACGGAATATGCCGTGCAAATCAACAGTAAAATCAAAGCGAAAATGATGATTGCGCAAGGGCTTTCAGACGAAGAAATTCAAGCCGCCGTTTGCGCAAACCCCGAAATTGCGGCGCAAATCGAAGGAAAATCGATTAGAAAATGTATTATCGTCAAGAACCGTTTGGTTAATTTGATTGTCGGCTAAAAACAGTTTAAATCACATTGAAAAGGCGTGGCTTTAGTGCCACGCCTTTTGTTTTGTATTTATTATTTTTGAAAACGCACCGTTACTTCCGTACCTTCGCCAAATTCACTTTCAATCGTAAGCGACGCGCCGTATAACACGCAAATATGTTTCACGATAGAAAGACCTAACCCCGTACCACCCGTCTTTTTGGAGCGGGATTTGTCTACGCGATAAAAACGTTCGCAAAGGCGCGGCAAATGTTCTTCTTCAATACCGATACCGCCGTCCTTAACGGAGACCGTCGTGTGCGTTTCGTCTTCTTCAAACACGATTTCCAGCCAACCGTTTTCCTTGTTATAATGAACGGCGTTTCCGCATAGATTTTGCAAAAGCTCAAACGCCTTTTTAGGGTCGATTGCAATTTTCCCCGCGCCCTTGATCTTCACTTTTAAATTTTTTGCGCGTATTTCTTCGAAAAATTCCGCAACTACTTCTTCCGCAATTTCTTTCCATTCAACGACCGCGCGCTCGTCCGTTTCTTCGCCGCGCTCTAATTTGCTAATCTTTAACATATCGGAAACGAGATTCGTCATTCGCACGCTTTCTTTATGTATGCGTTCGAGTTGTTTGCGTTCCTTTTCGTTTAAATTGTCTTCTTGAAGCAACAGTTCCGCAAGCCCTCGCATTACTGTAATTGGCGTTTTTAGCTCGTGCGAAGCGTTTGCAAAAAATTCGCTCTTTTGGCGCACGACGTCCGTTTCTTCGAATAATTCTTTTTCAAAAAGTTGCGCGGTTTCGTTCGACGTCAAAATTTCAATTTTCCGTTTCATATCTTTTTACTCTCAAACCGATACCCTACGCCGCGCACCGTAACAATTACGTCGCCGCCACCCGTAGCTTTAATTTTTTCTCTAAGCGATGCGATGTGCATATCAAGCGTTCGCGTCTCTCCAAAAAAATCTTCTCCCCAAACTTCGCGGAAGATCTCTTCCCGTCCAATCGTCGTCCCTGCGTGGCCGATCAACATTTTCATCAGTTTAAATTCCTTTAACGTCAAATTCAGATCGACGCCGTTATATGCAATCTTATATGTATTGTTATCTACGACAAACCCGTCCGCGCGTTCTACGTATAACTTTACACGGCGCAAGCTCGTCTTGATCCGCGCCATCAATTCAAGCACGGAAAACGGCTTCGACATATAATCGTCCGCGCCTTTATTCAGTCCTTTTACAAAACTGATTTCGTCTGATTTCGCGCTCACGATAATCACTGGCAACCGTTCATCCACCTCCCGAATTTTGGTTAAAATCGCATAGCCGTCGGTATCTGGCAACATCAGATCAAGCAAAACAAGATCGGGCGTTTGCTTCTCAAAAGCGACGAAAAAATCCTTGGCGTTCATAAACAGTCGCGTTTCGTATACTCCTTCAAACGCCCCTTCGTATACTTCGCAAATACCTTCATCGTCTTCTACGATATAAACAAGTTCTTTTTTCATCAGTATTTCAAATGCACTCCCGTTTCGTTATATTTCGTCCATTCCGCAACGTTTACGGCATGGTCGCCGATACGTTCTAAATATTTTGCAATCATCATCAATACGATTGCTTGATCCCCATTCGACGCGTCCTTTTTAATAAGCAAAATGAGTTCCGTTTTCACCGTTTCGAACAAATCGTCCATTTGATCGTCCGTGGCAATCACTTCGTCGGCGAGCGGCTCGTCGTTACGGATAAACGAACCTACGCTTTCCCGCACCATTTTCACCGCCAAATTTCCCATAGCCTTTAAGTGATGCAAGGGTTTGATATAGCCCTCCCCAGGCATATGATACACGAGATCGCCTATATCGCTCGCCTGATCGCCAAACCGCTCTATGTCCGTGATCATTTTGAGCGCAGTGGACACCACACGAAAATCTTTCGCTACGGGTTGTTGCTTTAATAAAATACGCATACACCGCTTTTCGATATTCATTTCGTATTCGTCCACCCGTTTGTCCATTTCCCCGATACTTTTCCCAAGCTCCCGATCGCGATTTAACAGCGCGGTGATCGCGTTCTCAATCATCATTTCCGTTAGCTCACACATTTCTACAAGCTCCGCTTTCAGCGCCGAAAGCTCGTCTTCGAATAGTTTCCGAATTGACATTTTCTTTCTCCATTATACTATTTTTTTTATAAAAACGCAACTGTTTATTCGCTAATGCTTCTTAGCCAAATCTTCCCGTGATATACCGCTCCGTCCGTTCGTCTTTCGGGGCGGAAAAAATATCTTCGGTGTCGCCGTATTCCACAAGCTCGCCGAGCAAGAAAAAGCCCGTCTTATCCGAAATACGCGTTGCCTGTTGCATATTGTGCGTTACGATTACTATCGTCGTCGTGCTTTTAAGCTCTTCGCAAAGCTCTTCGATTTTCCCCGTTGAAATTGGATCGAGCGCCGACGTCGGCTCGTCCATTAAAATGATTTTCGGTTTCACCGCAAGCGCGCGAGCAATACAAAGCCGTTGTTGTTGCCCACCCGAAAGTCCGAGTGCGGATTTGTTTAACCTATCTTTCAGTTCGTCCCACATTGCCGCGCCACGCAACGATTCTTCCACGATTCGATCTAGCTCGGCGCGTTTGCGTATACCAAACGTTCTCGGACCGTAAGCGACGTTGTCGTATACACTCATAGGAAAGGGATTGGGTTTTTGAAAGACCATTCCTACATTTTTGCGAAGCTCGCTCACGTCCGTTTTGCCGTATATATCCACTTCCCCCATTTTAAATTCTCCCGTAATCTTACAACCTGAGACGAGATCGTTCATACGGTTAAAACATTTTAAAAAGGTGGATTTTCCGCACCCCGACGGTCCTATAAACGCCGTGATTTTACGCGCAGGGATTTCTATGTCAATCCCTTTCAACGCTTGATAATCCCCATACCAAAGGTTGGCGTTTTTAACGCTAATGTTTTGCCCGAATGGCAATTCTTCTTTTTCTTGTTTCATTTTTTATCTCTTATCTCCCGATAATTTTTTCTTTAATGCCCCCGCCATCCATTCCGCGAGCAAGTTCAAACCCAAAACGAGCGTAATCAACACGACAGCGGTGGCGTACGCTTCGTTTATATGCCAACCTTCTCCCGCCAAACGATATAGCGCCACCGCAAGCGTTGCGCCGCTATCCATATACGAGCTTGGCGTTGCGGAAATTACCGAACCCATTGTGTATAAAAAGGGCGCAGATTCACTCACGACCCTGCCCATACTCAAAACGATCGCCGACAAGATCCCCGCAAGCGCGGACGGAAGCACGACTTTAAAGATCGTGCGCATTTTTCCCGCGCCAAGCGCCAAGCTCCCTTCACGCAAGGAATCGGCAACCGATTTCAAGCTCTCTTCCGTGGAGCGTACGATCGTAGGCAAAAGCATAATACTCACGGTCAACGAGCCTGATAAAATACTGCTTGACCCCCCGAATAGTTTTACGAACGTAATCATACCGAACAAGCCATAGACTATGCTCGGCACACCGCTCAAAACGTCGATAGCGCCGCGCACGAACCGCACGAACACGTTTCCTTTTTGTGCGTATTCGTTTAAAAAGATCGCCGTCATAACGCCAATCGGCACGGCGATAAGCAAGCTCAACGCCACCGTCATAAGCGTCGTTACAATCGCGGGAAAAATGGTAATCTCACTTCCTCCAAACTCAAATTGACCAAACACGAGATTTGCATTCGAAAGAAGATGCGGCGTGCCCTTTACAAAAATGAACCCCACCACTGCCACGAGCGTAAACATAGTGAACGCGCCCGCCGCAATCGCCATACCGCGACCGACGTACGAACTTTTCAGTCGATAGGAAACGTTACCCAAAAAATCACGTATGCGCACGCCTACACGCGACGAGATTTTTTCCTTTTTTACATTCTTTCTTGCGTTCGTCGCCGCTTTGACTGCGCGGTTCGACACCGCTCCCATCACTAAATTCACGAGAAACACAAATAGGAGAAGCACTACGCCCGTTGCCACAAGCGCGCCTTCTTGCACCTGCCCCGCATACCCCATTTCCATAACGATATTTGCCGTCAAAACTCGGAAACTGTTAAACAAACTGTGCGGGTACGCGGGCGAATTCCCCGCCACCATAACGACAGCCATCGTTTCGCCGAGCGCCCTGCCGATTCCGAGCACAAGCGAAGCGGTAATGCCCGATCTTGCCGCAGGCACAACCGTTTTAAACACCGCTTGCGTATGCGTTGCACCAAGCGCCACCGCACCTTCGTAATAGGAACGCGGCACGGCTTCAAGACTCGTTCTTGACAACGATACCACCGTTGGCAAAATCATAACGCCGAGTATGATTGAAGTGGCAAGCAAGCCCGTGCCGTTGTTCGGCGCGAAAAGCGCGAGTAAGGGAAGCACGAACACTACCCCGAAAAAACCGTAAACAACCGACGGAATCCCCGCCAAAAGATTGATTACGCTTGACAGTATGCGTTTAAGCTTTTCGGGGCAAAAGAACACTAAGAATACGGCGGTAAAATACCCAATCACACCACCGATCAAGAGCGCGCCGACCGTGGAAACGAGCGTGCCTACAATCATAGTGAAAATGCCGTAATAACCCGAAAGCGGGCTTGTTTCATACATATCCAAACGATCGGGCGACCAATTATCCCCAAATATAAATTCCAAAACCCCGATCTTGCCCAGCGCAGGCACGCTTCTTACGATTAAAAACAAGAAGATTGCAACAACGGCTACGATACAGAGTATTGCCGCCGCCATAAACGCCGTCCGTCCGATTTTTTCCTTTATTTTCGTCGTTGCCATATACCCCGTCCTTTTATGCAAGTTCGCTAAACTTTTTGATATTGCCCGAATAGATTGCGTAAAGCTCGTTGACACTCAAATTGTTTATCGAAGTATTCGCCTGATTGACGATTACCGCAACCGCGTCCAAGCAGACGTTAAAACAATCGATCTGCTCACTCGCTTGCGCCGTGGAAGAAAGCCCGATCACGTTCCCCGTCCTATCGTTTTCCACGTCTTTTAAACCCACGGACGAGCCTTGATAATCTTCGGCAAAAATCGCGCTTCCGTCTACGTCGTATTCGTCGGCATAGCCTTTCATTGCTTCTTTGATGAGTTTTTCCATAGACGTCGAGCCGCTTACCTTGATTTTATCGCCTTGGGGCAGCTCACTTTGCCTTGTCCATTCCAAAACGTTTACGGGCGCGTCCCCTTCTCTCGCGCGCTTATTCGGATCGGCAAGAAAGATACAACCCACCGCTTCGCTTTCCGCGTGGCTTTGCATCTGAGCGCTTTGCAAATAGTTTAAAAAGTCTGCCGTGCGCGGTGTGAGTGTTACGCTTGCGTTCGTCATAATCACAAACGGGCGTTGAAGCGTATAGCTGCCGTTTAAAACCGTTTCTTTATTAGGTGCAACGCCGTTTACCGTTACCACTTTGATTGAATCGTCCACCGAGCCGAGCGAGATATATCCGATTGCATTTTTATCGCTCTCCACCGACGTTTTCACGTCGCCCGTGCTATTCTTTTCAATCGCTTCCAACGTCGTTTTATACACTTTTTTGCCGTTCTCGTCTTTCATTTCGAGAAAGTTTCCGTTTCCGTCCGTTACTACCTTATCGAACGCTTCCCGCGTCCCGCTACCCTTTTCTCTTGCAATTACGCTTATATTTTTTTCTCCACCGCAAGCGGAAATCCCCACTGCAAGCGTGAGCGTCAATGCGCCGAGTACAACAGCTTTCTTGTTCATAGTTTTTTCTCCTTTGCTTTTCATTTACACCCTTATTATACGCATTTTCTCTTTTCCTATCTATCACTTTTTCGTATAATGAAAGTAAATTTTGCGTAAAAAATACGCCCCCGCGAAAAACTTCACAAGGACGTATTCCTATATAATTTTTACTTTTATCGATTATCTTTGTACACGACCGCTCGCATCGCCGCCTGCAAGATTTTGCACTTCCGCAACGCTCATCATATTGTAATCGCCTTCAATCGTATGTTTCAAACAGCTTGCCGCCACCGCAAATTCAATCGCTTGTTGCGGTTCGTATCCGCTCATAAGCGAATAGATTAAACCGCCGCCGAAGCTATCGCCACCGCCTACGCGGTCTACAATATGCATAGAATATTTCTTGGAGAAGCACGCTTCGCCGTTCGTGTAAAGCATACCCGACCAATCGTTGTCGTTCGCACTCTTGCTTTCTCTGAGCGTGATGGCAACGCCTTTGAAATTAAATCTTTCCGTAAGCTTCTTCGCAACGGAAATGTAGCCGTTTCTATCCAGCTTGCCGCCGTAAATGTCGCTATTATCCGCTTCGATACCGAACACGTCTTTTGCGTCTTCTTCGTTTGCGATACAGTAATCTACGTATTTGCAAACTTCGCCCATCACTTGCCCCGCTTTTTCCTTGCTCCAAAGCTTTTTACGGAAGTTGAGATCGCAGGAAATTAAGATATTTCTTGCCTTTGCCGCCTTACAAGCTTCGATACAAATTTCCGCCATTTCGTCGCTCAAAGCGGGCGTGATTCCCGTGAAGTGGAACCATTCCACCCCTTCGAAAATGCTATTCCAATCGAAATCGCCTTTCTTTGCCATGGCAATCGCGCTATACGCTCTATCGTAAATAACCTTAGAAGGTCTTTGGCTTGCGCCCTTTTCGCAATAATAAATCCCCACTCTCTCGCCGCCACGAACAATCTTGCTCGTGTCCACACCGAATTTGCGGAGCGAATTTACCGCCGCTTGTCCGATTTCGTGCGTGGGCAATTTCGTTACGAACGCTACGTCTATACCGTAGTTCGCTAAACTTACCGCTACGTTTGCTTCCGCTCCGCCATACAACGCTTCGTATTTATCGCTTTGTACGAAACGGAGATAGTTCTCGGGTTGGAGTCTTAACATCAATTCACCAAAAGTTACTGCTTTTTTCATTTTCCTTTTCTTCTCTCTTTTCTTTATTTGTTTTTTCATTTTTTATCGCTTTTCGCGATTTAAAACCTTATTTATTTGCGTTCAATGCTTCCTCTACCATGAACGAGCCGCCAACCGCATAGATTTTTTCCCAAGCAAGGAATTCGTCCAAGTTGTCGCGATTTACACCGCCCGTGGGGATAAATTTGATTTGAGGGAAAGGTCCTGCCAAAGCTTTCATAGCTTTCAAACCGCCGTAAACGTTTGCAGGGAAGAATTTCACAATCGTAATCCCAAGCTCCAACGCTTGCATAATTTCCGTAGGCGTTACGCAACCGGGATAATAGGGCACGCCGCGCTCTTTACAAATCTTTGCGACAGCGGGAGAAAGACCGGGCGACACGATAAATTTCGCCCCGACTGAGAGCGCCTTTTCGCACTGCTCGGCGTTAATCACCGTGCCTGCGCCGACGTTCATATCGGGATAGTTCTTGCAGGCGTATTCAATCGCTTCCGCCGCGCAAGCCGTGCGGAACGTAATCTCCGCACAGTTAATACCGCTCTTTTTCAAAGCCGTAAGGATTTTGTCTGTTTCACTAAGTTCTTTGATGACTACTACGGGAATGAGTTTGTCCATAATTTCCACCTTTTAATTATTTATTATTTTTTAATTCTTTATCGCTTTTAAATCGTCCGAACACTTCGTTTACCTTGCCAAAGCTCGCAAACGTGCCTTCGTAGCGTTGAATGATTTTCATCATTTCGCCGATTTGCTTTTTACGGATAATACATACGAGCATATATTTTTCCGTGTGCGAATACATACCTTGCACCCGAATTTCCGTTACGCCGTGTTTGAGCCTTTCAATCAGTTCTGCCGAAAGCTCGTCGGGCTTGTCCGTAACAATCTCGAATTTATAACCGCTCCTAAGCCCCGAAAGCATATTTTCTACCACTACGTTTGCTATAAACAGGTTCAAAAGCGTACAGATCACGGGCGTAATCTTCATGCCATAGACGAAGAAGGCAATCCCCACTACGCTACTGTCCATTAGAAAGGAAACGTAGGCAACGTTCGTTGCAGGTTTCCAATGCTTAATCAAAGCGGAAATGGCGTACGTGCCGCCGCTTGCGCCGAAACGGCGAAGCATCACCGAAAAGCCGATTCCTGAAATGACGCCCGTCGCGATACACGCGAACACAATCTCAAAGTCTTCCCCGTTATTCGCCTTGCAATAGGGAAGCCAACCCAAAAATTTAAAAAGCTCGGCACTGAACGATTGTACCAATATATAAGTGATTAAAATCACGCCCAAACGCCGATTGACGAAAATGCTTACGAGCACGAAAATGGGAAGATTGAACGCGAGCATCAAAAGAGACCACGGAACGTTATAACCAAACAGATAATACGTAATCGTCGCCAAACCGCCTACGCCGCCGGGCGCAAAGCCGTTACTGTTTTGAAAGAAATAATAAGCAAAACCGACGATAAGTCCTGCGACGGTAGCCACAAAAATATCACAAATCCATTGCTTTATCAAATTCTTTTTATCCATAGCTCGTTTCTATTATATCACAACTGTAAATAAAAATCCAAGGTTTTATTGCTATTTTTGATTAAAGTTTAAAATATGCAATCGCGTTGCGATAGCAAACGTCTTTGACCACTTCCCCGACAAGCGTTTCGTTTTGCGTCATCTCGCCCCTTTCCATCATACCGCCAAGATAGTTACAAAGAATACGTCTGAAATAATGATGACGGGGATAGGACAAAAGCGATCTGCTATCCGTGAGCATACCGATAAACGCGCCGAGATGTCCCGTTGCCGTTAAATCTTCCAAATGCTTTTCCATACCTACTTTGTTATCCAAGAACCACCATGCAGGGCCATATTGCATTTTGCCTTTCGCCTGATCGCTTTGGAAACAACCGATAAGCGTCATAATCTCCGTGTTCATCTTGGGATTTAAGTTGAACAGAATCGTTTTAGGAAGCGCATTTTCGACATTGAGTTTGTCAAACAGGCGAGAAGCGTTTTTGATACTGTTCTCTTCCGAAATGCTATCATACCCCGTATCCAAACCGAGTTTTTCAAGCATTATGCTATTGTTATTGCGCATTGCGCCCATATGAAGCTCGGTCGCAATATCGTATTTTGCATACAATTTAAACAAGAAATAGGTCAAATACCCTTTAAAAATTTCCGTTTCCTTTTCGCTTACCGGCTTGCCTTTAAGCGCTTTTTTAAGCACTTTATCCGCCGCCGCTTTATCGCTTACGGGATATACGCTTTCCACGGCAATATCACTTGCGCGCGTGCCCATCTTGATAAATGCATTCAAACGCATTTCAAGCGCCGTTTCGAGCGCGTCGATATTTTTAATCTCGCCCGTGAGCGCTTCAAGCTTTTGGATAAAGCCTTGATAGCCTTTCGCGTCGATATTCATAATCTTATCCGCGCGGAATGCGGGAATGACTTGGAATTTATAATCCTTTTTCTTGATCTCTTCAAACGTCGAAAGATCGTCAAAAATTTCGTTCGTGGTAAAGACGCAGGAAACGTTCGAACGCTCGATTAAGCTTTGCGGCGTTACGTTATTCGCTTTGATATACGCGTTACATTCGTCCCAGATCACTTCCGCATTTTCTTCGTTGATCTCTTTCGTGCAATCAAAGAATTCTTTAAGTTCCACCTGCGACCAATGATACAAGGGATTGCCAAACGCCGTGCCAAGCACTTTACAATAGGTTACGAATTTTTCTTTGTTCGTCGTGGATTTGCCCGTGATGTATTCTTCATTCACGCCAAAGTTTCGCATCAAACGCCATTTGTAATGATCGCCCGCAAGCCAAATTTCAAACACGTCGCTAAAAGGTTTGTTTTCTAAAATTTGCTTTTCAGGCAAATGGCAATGATAATCGAAAATCGGCATATCTTTTGCATAAGTGTTATACAGCTTTTCCGCCGTTTTGTTGGTTAATAAAAAGTTTTCTTTTACGTAGCTCATTGTTTTATTTTTTTCCTTTTTTTATTTTATTCAAGTATATTCGACGTGATAAAGTCCACACCGCAATCGCGCATGCGCGTTGCATTTTCTAAATCGTCTACCGTCCAGCAATTTACCTTTATTCCCTTTTCGTGCAAAGCATCTACCAACTCCTTGGTGATTACCTTTTTAAAAAGGTCTGCGTCAAAACCGTACTTTTCCATAAACGCAATCTCTTCTTCGCTACATTTCATAGACAAGAATTGTATATCCGCGTTGGGGAAATTATTTCTCAATACAACTAAATTCTCACCACAAAAGGAAATAAACGTGGTACGTTCAAACCAACCCATAGATTGAATCAGTTCCACCATTTCCACAATTTTATTCTCGGGAATTTCCCCTTTTAATTCTAAAATGCTTTGCTTGTTATATTTACGGCAAAGTGCAACGTATTCTTGAAGCGAAGGCAAGCAAAGATCTTCTCGAACCGTCACGTCGTCCGTATCCTTTAAACGTACCTTACGAAGCTCGGCAAACGTGCTTTGTTCTATTGATATATTCAACCCGCTTACGCGCATTAAATCGCCGTCGTGGCAGATGATAAACTTACCGTCTTTCGTCATTCTTACGTCCGTTTCCACGCCGTAATAACTCTTCACACCCGCCGCCACGAACGCAGGACAGGTGTTCTCTCTCTCCAACCCCGAAACGCCACGGTGCGCAATCATTTTTATATTGCGTTTTGGGGTAAATAATTTAGTATTCATGGATACACCTTACAAGGTTACGCCCGTTTTATAGAACGCGATTTCACGCACATCTTCACTTTTACAAATATATTCTCCGCTCGCCGTTTTCACAAGCAAATCGAAAAGTCCGTCTTCGTCCATACCGTAAGCGTCGAAATCAATCCAATTATTTTTATGCGCCGCAATACGGGAGTTCGTTGAAATTTTCATAGTCGGTACGAACGTAGAAAACGGCGTACCCCTGCCCGTCGTAAACAAAACGATTTGACAACCGCTCGCCGCAAGCGCCGTCGCCGCGATTAAATCGTTGCCGGGAGCATTGAGCGCAGACACGCCCGCTTCCTTTACAAGCTCGCCATAATCTAAGACGTCCACGATTTTACTCGAACCTGCTTTTTCCACGCAACCGAGCGATTTTTCTTCGAGCGTAGTGATACCGCCCTTTTTATTACCGGGGCTGGGGTTTTCGTAAACGGGGAAGCCCTGCGTTGTATAATACGCCTTGAAGTTTTCAATCATCTTTTTATACTTTTCAAAAACTTCTTCGCTTCTACATTTATTCATTAAAAGTTGTTCCGCGCCGAACATTTCAGGAACTTCCGTTAAAATTGCACTGCCGCCCGCACCCACCGTTCTATCGGTAATTTTACCCACAAGCGGGTTTGCCGTCAAGCCCGAATAGCCGTCGCTTCCGCCGCATTTAAGACCGATACAAAGCTCGGAAAAATCCACTTCTTCGCGTTTATATTCTTTTGCTTTTGCAGCGAATTTTTCCAAGATTGCCATACCGTAAGCGTGCTCGTCTTCTACGTCTTGGCAGTTGAAATATTCGATATTATCCCGCTTGAACGGCGCGAGATATTCCTTAATCCCGTCCATGCCGTTATTTTCACAACCAAGCCCCACAAAAAGCACGAAACTTGCGTTGGGGTTAAGCGCAACCGCGCACAAAAGCTTTTTAATGTTTTCGTTATCTGCGCCAAGCTGCGAACACCCAAATTGATGCGTGAGCGCAAAAATGCCGTCGATACTGCCCGAAACGAGCTTTTGCGCGTCCTTGGCAAGGCGCATACACGCGTTGTTTACGCAACCGACCGTAGGAATGATATAAATTTCGTTTCTAATCCCCGCTCTGCCGTGCGCGCGCTTAAAACCTTTGAACGTCGCCTTGTTTTTTTGCGGCACGGCGGCGTTAAACTCGTACCTGTACGCCACGTTTTCGTCCAAATGCGATTTTACGTTATGCGTATGCACCCACTCGCCTTTCTTTATCTCCGACGTTGCTCTGCCGATAATTTCGCCGTATTTAATCACGTATTCGCCCTTGGGAATATCGCGAAGGGCAAATTTATGCCCTGCGGGAATTTCACCCGCGCCTACGAGCGAGATACCTACGTTGTCTTTTTCGTTAATAATAACCGTTTCTTTCATTGCCACGTCCTTAGAGCAAAATTTCTCCGTTCAAAATCGATTTCACGTTCCCTTCTACCGCGTCCAAAAAGCCCGCGTATTTCGTCAAATCTTCGCCCCAGATTTTTTCATCTGCCATAAAGCCTTTTACGCATTTTTTCGCCGCGAAATAATCAAGGTACGGCTGATCGTCTTGGAGCGCCACCGTGCGGTTTGCAAGCTTGACTTCGTATTTGTCGCCTTTTTTCTCAATTTTTGAATAGAGCGCCATTAAATATGAGAAACCGACCGTGAGATATTTGGGGATTACGCCGTGCGTTTTATAATAATCCTTAAAACTAGGAAGCACACGCGCGCGCCATTTGGAAATGGAATTGAGCGAAATGGAAATGAGTTGGTGGTTGAGATACGGGTTCATAAACCGTTCTTTTACACTATCCGCAAACACCGTCGTTGCCGCAACGTCGCTCGATACGAAAGGAATGATTTCTTCTTTCAGCGCGTTGTCCACGAACGCGGAAAGTTTGGGATCGTTCATGCAATCGTACACCGTTTCCGCGCCGAGCATAAGCCCTGCGGGCACGAGATTGGTATGACTGCCGTTCAAAACGCGCACCTTTCTCTTTTTATAATAACCTATATCGTTGGTAAGGACTACTTCGATATTATGTACGCCTTCTTTGATATATTCTGCGATATTCCCCTTGTTTTCTACCGCCCAAAGCCCGAACGGTTCGCCGATGGAAACGAGTTCGTCCTTTTTGCCGATCAGCGCTTCTAAGTGCGCTTTCGTCTCTTCGTCTTTCGGATACCCCGAAACGATTCTATCTACGAGCGTGTTGCAATAGAAATTGTTTTCTTCATTCCATTTTTTGAACGCTTCGGGAAGCTTCCAAAGCGCGATATATTGATCTACGCATTTTTTCAGCTCGTCCGCATTGTTATCAATAAGCTCTACGGGCATAAGATATACGCCGCCAAGCCCCGCGTTAAAGCGTTCATATAAGAACTTCGTAAGCTTTGCGGGATACGTGATTTTTTCAAATCCTCTCATTTCGTCCGCTTCATTATAGCAGATACCCGCTTCCGTCGTGTTCGAAACGATAATTTTAAGTTCTTCATCCTTTGCGAGCGCATAATACGCCGTATCGTCTACAAACGGATCAATCACCCCTTTAAGCGATTGGATTTCGTACACCTTTTCAACCGCTTTTCCGTCTTCTACGCCGCGGAGAACGATATTATAAAGATTGTTTTGCTTTTCAAAGCGTTCGAGCGTTCCGAACATAATGGGCTTGACAATATACACACCGTAGTCGCCGCCCTCTTCGTTCAACGTATGAAAATACGCGTCCACAAACGTACGTAAAAAGTTACCTTCACCATATTGCATTACTTTAATCATAATAAAAACTCACTTGTTTAATTATTTAATAGCTATATAATACCATAAATCTACTTGACTTTCAATACAAAAAATGATAGAATTTGATTAAATTACATATATCTTCTAAAAAACAGGCAAATTTTTATGGCATTTATCGAAATTGAAAAGTTAATTCACCAAGACGAGTGGGCAATGCACGATTTACATTCTCACCCGCACTTTGAATTGTATTTTTTAAGCAAAGGTAGCCGTACCTTTTTCCTTTCCAACGCTTTATATAAATTGCAAGCGCCCGCATTCGTCGTCATCCCCCCGCACGTTATGCATAAAACAGAAGGCGGCGCGTTCGAACGGTATAACGTGAACGTTTCCGTGAATTATCTAAACGAATTCGAAAGGGAAACACTTGAAAAAAAATCGCTTTGCATTATGAAACCTAAGCCTATGGAAGAAGCGGAGCTTTTGCATGTTTTAAATTTATTAAACACCGTCGATCGTCGACAAAAACACGGCGAGCATATCTTAAATACTTTATTCTCCTATTTCGTTCTTGCGATAGACCGACTTGCAGGTTCGCGCCAAACCCCGCATACGGAAACAAAAAACAGTATTCCTACGCTCATTTTAAAGGTAATCGATTATATCAACGAACACTATGATCAAAAACAAACGCTCGACGAGCTTGCGAAGTATTTTTTCGTGTCCCGCTCGACGCTTATTTATAATTTCAAGAAATACACCAACTGTTCCTTGATAGATTTTCTTTTAAACGTACGCCTTACCAAAGCGAAAGAGTTGCTTTTAAGCACCAAAAAGAGCGTGGGTGAAATTGCCGAACTTTGCGGGTTTTGTTCTGCGAATTATTTCGGACTTATCTTTAAAAAGAAGGAAAATCTTTCCCCCGCCAACTTTCGAAAGCATCAAAAAAACAAACGTTAACAATTTGCCGCCGCGGTTAAACCGCGGCGGCTTTTCCTTTATAATTGCCAAATGTTTTTTGCGTATTCTTTCACCGAACGATCGGCGGAAAACTTTCCCGCACTCGCCATGTTTTTTAAGCATTTTGTGATAAATTCTTCGCTTCCGTATTCTTCAATCAAGGCAAGTTTTGTTTGTATATATTCTTCGAAATCGTACAACACCAAATATTGATCGGGATCGTCCCCGCACATTAAGCTTTCGTAGATTGCTTTAAACATACCCGTTTCGTTATCGTCGAACGTGCCGTCCACAAGAGATTCCACCACCGCTTTAAGCGCGGGATTTTTGGCGAGTATTTTATGGGGATTATACGCTTTTTTCACCGCCGCAACTTCTTTGACTGTCGCACCGAAAATATAATTGTTTTCCCTGCCCGCCTCTTCGCAAATCTCTACGTTCGCTCCATCTAACGTGCCGAGCGTTACCGTGCCGTTAAGCATAAATTTCATATTCCCCGTGCCGCTTGCTTCCATACCTGCCATAGAGATTTGCTCGGATATGTCCGCCGCGCATACTATTTTTTCCGCATACGAAACGTTATAATTTTGCACGAACACTACTTTGAGTTTTCCGTTCGTTTCTTCATCCGCGTTCACCTTTTTTGCAATCTCGTTAATAAACTTGATGATTGCCTTCGCGTTATAATACCCCGGCGCGGATTTTGCGCCGAAAATCACCGCCGTGGGCTTGAAATTCGAAAGTTCGCCCTTTTTTAGCGCGTTATAGATATACAAAACGGAAAACGCGTTTAAAAGTTGGCGTTTATATTCGTGCAAGCGTTTGATTTGCACGTCGAATATAAATTGTTCGTCGATTGCAATCCCTTCCCGCCGACCGATATATTCCGCAAGCCGACGTTTATTTTTCAATTTAATCTCAGTAAATTTTTTGCGGAACGCCTTTTCTTCGATAAACGCCCCGATTTCTTTAATTTTCGTTAGATCCTTTTCCCATTCCACACCGATTCGCGCTGTGATCTCCGCCGCCATCAACGGATTATTTAATAAAAACCAACGCCTTGGCGTGATTCCGTTCGTTACGTTCACGAATTTATCGGGATAGAGCGCATACCAATCGCGAAAGGTGTTTTCTTTGAGTATGTCCGTGTGAATTTTAGCAACACCGTTCACTTTCTCGCAAACGAACACGGCGAGATTTGCCATATGCACCACGTCGTCCTTTACGATAAACGTTTTTTCCTCATTCAGTCCATCTTGGTTGGCTCGCGCTTGAATTTTTAAGATGATCTCCCAAATTTCGGGCACGACGGCGCGCACCGTTTCCCCGCGCCATTTTTCTAATGCTTCGCCTAAAATCGTATGATTGGTAAAACGGAACACCTTTTTACAGATGTTAAACGCTTCGTCAAACCCCACCCCTTCCTTTTCTAAGATTCGAATAAGCTCGGGAATCGCGAGCACGGGGTGCGTGTCGTTGAGTTGAAAAACGCGATACTTATTTAGCTTCGTCAAATCCCTGCCCTCTTCCTTTTGCTTTTTGAGCATATCTTGTAAAGACGCGGAAACGAGAAAATATTGTTGACGGAAACGAAGCGTTTTCCCTTCGTCCGTGTTGTCGTTGGGATATAATACGTCCGTGATCTGCGTGGCTTGAAAATTCTTTTCTGCGATCTCCTTTCCGCGCATCTCGTCAAACGCCGTAAAATTGAATTTCTCGATCGGTTCGCTTTGCCATAAACGAAGCGTGTTGATTACACCGCTGCGATACCCGATCACGGGTGTGTCGTAAGGTACGGCAAACACCGAACCATCCGCAAAATCGATTTTCACCCGTTCCCTTTCATGGTGCACACTCCAAGGGTCGCCCCACTCCAACCAATCGTCCGCTTCTTCTCTTTGAAAACCGTTTTCAAATTTCTGTTTAAACAAGCCGTAGCGATAGCGCAAGCCATAGCCGTCCAAGGGAATATCGTGCGTCGCCGCGCTTGCTAAAAAGCAGGCGGCAAGCCGCCCTAAACCGCCGTTGCCAAGCGCCGCGTCTTCCACTTCTTCAAAATCGTATAACTCGACACCGCGTGTGGCGAGCGCCGCGCGAACGTCTTGCAAAATCCCCAAATTGAGTAGATTGGAAAAAATCGCTCTGCCAACTAAAAATTCCGCGGAAAAATAGCAGCAACGCTTTTCGTGCTTCCCTTTCGATTGTTCCCACTCTCCGTGTAAATTCGCCATAACTGCAAGCGATACCGCTTTATACAGTTCTTTTCCGTTCGCCCGCTCAAAATCCGTACCCACGGTTTTAAGAAGATATTCAACGTCGTTTAAAAATTCGTTTTGATTCCAAGCCATAGTTCTCTCCATTTTTTCAAGTAAGCCCAAAAGTCGCCCCTTTTTAGGGCGACTTCTTTCTCTCCTTAATTCCCGCTTTTTTGCTCCGTCAAAGGCGGTAACAACGTTTTATCTACTTGCGGCGGTTCACTTTCTTCCGCCGATTTGAGCGCTGAAACGTAGGCGGCATATTCCGCTTCCGTGATCTTGGGCACTTTTCCGTTTTTCTTCTTCGAAGCTTTACTCATTACAACCCCTCCGCAAGGAAATTTTGTAAAAAGTATGCCCGATTTATTTCTCTTTTATTCTTGTTAGAACAGGAAACAGATTACGTTATTTTTGCCATCGTTGACGATCTTGGTGATCGTGCGGCGCATTTTACGGCGAAGTTCGATTGGCATTGCGCCCGATTTCCCCGAAAGTTCGCTCTCCACAAGTGTGCGCAGCGATTTACCGAAGATGTTCGTTTCCCAAACGTCGCCCGTTTCCGCTTCGTACGCTTCCCGCGTCCCCGCGATAAATTCTTCGCCTTGCTCTTTCGTGCCGATTACCGTGTTTACCGCGCCCGTAACGTTGACTTTCAAAATATGATAGCTCGAAGCGTTCGCGCGGAATTGCGCGCCGTATGCCCCGCCCTTTTTGATGAGCCGCGGCTTTTCAAGCTCGTAATCTTCTTCCGTAGGGCTCACGATTCCATAACCGTTTTTCTCCGCTTCTTCTAATGCGTCCTTGACCTTGGAATATTCCTTTTTCGTCTTCGCAAGCGAGCGGACGTATTGCATAAGCTCTAAATCGCTTTCAATCGCTTCGCCGCTTTCCTTGGAGAGCGTGCGATAGAAAAGGTCGGGTTTTGCTTCGATCGTAATTTCCGCGTTCCCTTTTCCAAGATCCATATAAAGCCCGATCGGGTTTTCAAAATCTGCGTTCTCGTCAAACAATCTTTCAAGCGCAAAGCAATCGCGCATTTTCACGATACTCGGCGCAGTCTTTTTTAAAACGCCAAGCACTGACGAGACGATTTCGTGACTTTCGGCAAACGATTGTGTCCATTTGGGCATATGTACGTCTATGCACGAAACGGGGAATTCGAAAAGCGCGGTTTTGAGCACTTCGATAATTTCCGCTTCGCCCATATTTTCTACGTTCAACGCGACCACGGGTGCTTCGTATTTTTCTTCAAGGGACGCTCTAAGCGTTTCCGACACTTTCGGATTTTGACAGTTCAGCACGATTACGAACGGCTTTTGAAGCGTTTTCAGCTCCGCCACCGCACGCTCTTCCGCCGCAACGTATCCGCTTCTTTCAATCTCCGCAATACTTCCGTCCGTTGTTACGAGTACGCCAATCGTAGAATGATCGCGAATGACTTTCTGCGTGCCCAACTCCGCCGCCTTTTCAAAGGGCATAGGAGCATCTTGCCACGGCGTTTTTACGAGCCGCGGTGCGCCTTCTTCCTCAAAGCCGTTCGCCCCGTCCACGGCATAACCCACGCAATCGACGAGCCGAACGGACGCTTCCACCCCTTCGGCTACGTTAATTTTCACTGCCTTTGCAGGCACGAATTTCGGCTCTGTCGTCATCACAGTGCGACCCGAACCTGCTTGCGGCAATTCATCCGTCATTTCTTTCCGCTTACTTTCCGCGGCGACGGGGAGAACGAGCGTTTCCATAAAACGCTTGATAAAAGTCGATTTCCCCGTACGCACAGGTCCTACTACGCCTATGTAAATATCCCCGCCCGTGCGATTTGCAATGTCTTGATACACGTTGTAATTTTCCATCAACGACCTCCCATCGTGATTGCGCGAAGATTGGTATAAAAAAATCTCCGCAGGCAAACCTTACGGTTTACTATATGCAGAGAAATTTCCATTTATGTAAGTTTATAATCAAATTTTTTTAGCTTCTCACCGCACTTTCGTCCGCTTTCGCACCTTTCGAAGCCGCCGCTTCCACGGCAATATAATCCTTATCGCCCGTGAAATCGCGCGGCTTATCGTATTCCCCGCCGAGCGCTTCGATTGCGTATTTTAACTCCTGAAATTCAACGAAGCCAATCGTTTGATTTTCAATCTTTTTCAAAAGATGAGAAAGCGCGCGTTCGTCGTTATACGCCGCCAAATAGCTTGCGTGCATAGGTACGTTCTCGCCGCTTAAAAACGCCGATAACAACGCTTCGAAGATACGCTCTTCCTTTTCTTTTACGCGCGAGAGAATTTCAAGCATATATTCTTTCGCGATTCCTTTTTCCAAATCGGCAAACGCCCGCTCTTTCACTACGTCGGCATGCAATTTGAAAATGTCTGCAATATCGCTTCGCACGTCTTCCGTCGATAAATTCTTCTCTAAAATCGTAAAATACGCATCATACGCTTTGGGATTGTCGCCAATCAAATTGATTGCGTAAGAAATCGTCGCTTCGTCATCATCGAAAAGCATAGGTGCGAGCGTTTCCGCTTCTCCCCTTCTTTCAATCTCCGCGCATAAAAATTCGGGCACGGGTACGTCCTTTGCAAGATGTTCCCGAAGCGTTTGAACAAGCTCCGTTTCCGTCATTTTTGCATAATATTCCTTGGGCGTACATTTTACTTTCGCAACAAACGTGTCGCCGAATTTTTTATAAAGCTTAGGGATAATATCTTCCCACTGCTTTTCAGTATATTTGTTTTTGTTTTCTTCCATAAACTGCGTGAGTTTTTCATCAAACAGTCCGTCAAAATCCACAAGCTTCATCCGTTATTCTCCTCCGTTTGCATAGGCGTTTCAACTGCAATCCCCGTAAGCGTGATTACTCTTGCAACGTTTGCATCAAACGCTTTTGCCACCGTTTCAAGATCCCTGCCAAGTTCCTTTAAATCTGCAAGGAAATAAATCGCGCAAGCAAGGTCGTCTTCCTTTTCTATCAAATCAAGCCGTTCCCATTTTGACAAAGCTGCGTATAAATTTTCCGCCGCCATTTTCATTCTTATACCATAATCGTCTCTTACCGCCACAAATCGCGAAGCAATCTTGGCGTAGCCCGCCAAAAAGCGTTTGCGTTTTTTACGACCGAGCTTGATTTTATAAAGAAATAAGCGCCGATATACGTGGCTTATCACTAACCCTATCTTCAAATCTTCGTTGCGCTCGTAAAGCATACGCAGCGTTTCCACTTTCAACACGTCCGCGACTTCGCAATCGAGCAATACTTCCCGTAAAAAATCGTCCGCGCGCACGTGGGCTGCGGTTACAAGCCCTAAATATTGTAAATCGTGATCCGCACCGTCCATTTCGTCGAAACACCAACGGAAATAGCCGTCGTGCAAAGCAATCAAGCCAAAAAGCTGTGCTTCGTCCTTAGGACAACCGCCGATATGAAGCAAAGATTTACATCTATTTTCACGCTCTGCCTGCGGCAAATGATATAAATAATCGGGTGCTTCCGCTTCGTTTATCCGTTCGTTTTCTTCTCGGCGGCGCAACGCGCGAAGATAATATTTCGCCACTTCCGCATCAGGATATACGCTACAAAGCGTATCGAACGCTTTTTCCGATTCGTCTAATTTTTCGCACTTATATGCCGCGACGGCTTTAAAATACAACATTCGACCGTCGAAAGGCATTTTATCTTCCAACTCACAGAATTTTTCAAACGCCTGTTCGTGCAATCCGTTTTCACAACAAACCGTCGCCACTTTATACAAATCGTCGGCGTTTTCTTGCTTGGATGAATAAAGCTTCAACGCGATTTCTCGGCTTTGCTCCTTTTTGCCCTGTTCTAAATATACCGCGGAAAGCGTAGCGAGCGCGCGGGTGTCGTTCGGCTTTATATCCAAAAGCTCCAAACAAATTTTTTCCGCTTCGCTCTCTTCTCCACTAAGCAAGTGCGCCACCGCTTGCATTTCCTTGGCTTGCGCGTATTCTTTCGAGCCTTTTTCAATCAGCTCGAACGTTTTCACCGCAAGTTTGCAATTCCCCGCTTTGAGTGCGCGAGAACCCAATTCAAGTTCCTTGGAATAATCGGTTGCCTGAGGCGGATAGACGAAACGAAAACCCGCCGTTTTGGGCTTGGAAAAAGCGTCTAAAATGTCCTGCTTTGCTTCCATCGGCAAGGACGCGTCCGCGTCGATTAAGCGATTATAATAATACGCCGAATAATTCTCCTGCCCCATATTTAAATAATTGACGGCAAGCCCTTCGTAAATATCGGGAAGATCGTCCACCGCCGCAATATCTATAAATCGATACAACCAATTGATTGCAGAAGCGTGTAAACCCATACCTTCGTAAATATCCGCAAGCCGAGTGTAAATATCCCCATCGCCGCCGTAAAGGTCGTATTGACGGTACGCAAGGCGTAACGCGGACAACAGTTTGCCCTCGTTATAATATTTATCCGACATAGCGCCAAGGCGATCTATATCGTAGTCGATTTTTTTTACCTTTTTATTTTTTATCATTTCAAAAATATTCCGTCTACGTCTTGATTGGTAAATTCGTAATCACTATTACAATAATGGCAATGGATTCTCACCGCGCCGTCTTCGCGAACAATGCGCCGAAGCTCTTCTTCGCCAAGCGGAACGAGTACGCGCGTTAAATATTCTTTCGAACAATTACATTTATATTCCGCTTTCCGCAAATCCCATACCTTTTGATTGGGTTCAAACCCCGCGATTGCCGCGGCTTCTACCCCAAAAGCTTTTACCTTTTTAAGAAGTTCGTCCAAGGACGCGCTTTTTACTTTTTCAAGCGTCTCCGCGCTTGCAAAGGGAAGCGGTTGCAAAACGGCTACGCCTGCAAAAACGCACGCGCCGTCTTCATTCAATTCCACCGCCGTTTTTAAATACGTCGGAAGTTGTTCGCTAATGCGATAATATTCTTCAAACGCTTCGTCCACACCGCCGTTTTTGGGAAGTGCACACGCGCCCACGAACGGACGGTTATAGCCGTCGTCGCGAATAATTGTGAGAGATCCGTTTCCAAAAACTTCCCTTTCTTCTCTAATTTCCGTGTTTTCTATATAGCCGCGAAGCCTAAGCGCGCGATTGCCTGAAACGCCGATACCACCCACCGCGCCGTCGCATTTGATAGACAGAGAAATTTCTCCCGCTTCTTCTTTTAAGCACGCGCTTGCAAACGTCATTGCCGAAAGCGCTTTGCCAAAAACTTCCGTTGACGCAGGAAAAAGCTTGTGCAATCTCGCCCCTTCTTTTACCATTTCACTCGTATCTGCAAGCGTTAAGGAAACTTGCCCGTCGAACACGAGCGTTCGAAGCATATTCTTCACTTCTTTCATCTCTTCACCGCCAAAAAACAAAGTCTGTCGCTTTGCGACTTCTCTTCGCCAAGATACCCTTCCGTCTCCACGAGCGTAAATCCGACCTTTTCAAGCGCGGTGGCTATCTCCGCTTCCGTATAAATATACTGCACGTGCGTTTCGTCTGCTCGCTCATACTTACCGTCTGCACCCTTTGAAAAGAGCGTAACGTCCATCGTTACTTCGCCCCCGCAAACGCGATTAAACGCAAGATAGGTTATCTCTTCCCGATCGTCAACGGAAACAGTATTTGCAATCTTTTCATTAAATTTACGCGGCGAGCTTATATCAAAGAGAAATATCCCCCCTTTTTTTAGCGCACCGCCGATATTTTTAAAGGCGGAAGCAAGCTTATTCTTTGGGATATAATTGACACAATCGTTGATTGCCGTTACAAAATCGAAGCGTTTGGGTAATTTCATAGACGTAATATCGCCTAAAATATATTCCCCGCGAACCCCTTCTTCAATTGCCTTTGCTTGCGCAAAATCGAGCATTTCGTATGATTTGTCCAAACCCGTAACACTATACCCCACTCGCGAAAACGCGCGCGTGAACCAACCGCCGCCGCAACCGACGTCAAGCCCAATTTTTACGGGATACTTTTTCAGCTTCGCAATTAAATACTGCGACCAATTTTCATAGCCGCAGTCGTCATTGAGATATTCAAACCACTTGGCAAGATTTACGTATGCCGCTTGTCTTTCCCTTGTCATAAGATTGATCCTTTTGAAGCGGAACGCGCGCAATGCGCGCATTTCCGTTATTTCCCTAAAAGCTTAGGTGGCTTGTGTTTCTTTTTTCTACCCTTGGAATCCACTTCGTCTTGAAGCGCCCTTTCGCGTTCTTCGAATTGCTTATTATATTCCACGTAGCGCAAGTCGTTCTTGTGTTCTTCCGCGTATTTTTCCGTGTCTTCGGCAATATTTTGTTTGCTTTCTCGAAGTTTCTTTAAATCTTCTCTCGTAAACGAGCCGGGAAGCTCGTATACTTGCAACGGGTCGTCGATTGGCTTTATCGGACGGGCAACCAAACGGGATTTGCCGTGCGCCAAAAGCGCCCTTTGATATTCGATCGCCGCGCCGCTGTCGTCGCCCGTGAGCGCAGACGAACCGTCCTTGTTATAAATGCCTCTTCCCACTTTCGCGCCTTTAATCTTCGGGTTGACGTATTTATCGAATACCCATTGTGCAAAATCGAGCCAAACGAGAAGCGCGTACGAAATTCCGAACAGAATTACGAGCAGTACGCCAATCGTAATAAACATCGAGCCGCCGATTAAAAAGCAAAGGAAAGGCAACGCCGCCAAAACCGCAAAAAAGATGGTTTGCGGTATGGTTGCAATCGTGATTAAAAACGCGTTTCTGAGCATCCCGAAAAAGGTAAATTTATAATTTACCCCAAGTGCAATCATCCACAGACACATCATAGTAACGAGTGCCAAAATCGCATAACTCGTGCCTTGCGATATACGCATCATTACGAGTTTAAATCCCGTCAATTTTTCCACAACGATAGAAAATTCGGCAAATTGAAGCAACGTGCCCGTTACAAGCAACGTAATCGTGAAGAAAAGCACCGTTTGGAGCGCGTTTTTATAATTGAGTTTGATTCCGCGCCAGAAATCGTTGGTGACGAAAATACCTTCCGTCCATACCATATTTCTTACGACGTACATACCGCCTGAAAGCCCGATGGCAGCGATAAAGCCCGTTAAAATCAAACCCGTGTATAAGAGAAAACTGTTTTGCACGGATAAAAGCTCGGCAATACCCTGTTGCATAGGCGCGGCGGGATACCCTATACCAAGATTTGCCCCGAACGGATAAATGATTCCGTTACTCTCTACAATCATCATATAAAAAAGAATCACGGCGAGCATAGGCACGAAGAAAAGCATTGTGAGTAGATTAACTTTTACCACCTTTCCGAAGTTGCCCTTGAATATATCCCAAAACAGCTGCCAACGGTTGGTGGGCAGAGTGCTTCTTGCATACTCCTCACTCTTTTCTTTCCCTTCCATAAGGCGCGTGATTAGACCTTTTCTTTGTTGTGCCATATATCAAAGCTCCATTTTTTACTTGTCTTTTATTTTCTTTTATCTGCGGCGGCATTCACCGCGCGTTTACTCTTTCTATTTTACTACAAAATTGTGATTATTTCAAGGGTTTTTTGGGAATTTTTTGAATTATTTAAAAAAAATGTGCGCCCACATAAAAAAACTACGTTAAAATCTTGACTTTTGTTTACGAATATGATAAAATAAAACCGTTAAATAGAGGAGCGGGTGAACATGAGTACCTGCCGCGCACGGTTTTGGACGAACCGATACACACGCGCGGCGATTTGGGAAAGGGTATCTCCGCCGAAGCGTGAAAACCGTCCGTTCCACGCTGGGCATACGGGAGAATACCCGTATGACTGTCGCGCCAAGTGATGAGCTATTTATCTTGACTAGCCCCTTTGCGGGAAATGAAGATACGTAACTTTCAGGCGGGACGGTTGATTGCCCGCCTTTTATATTGTTATCATTTTTTTCTATAAGGAGTATTGATATTATGAAGAAATTTAACGTAGGCGTTATCGGCGCAACGGGTATGGTCGGACAACGGTTCATGCTCTTGCTTGAAAATCATCCTTGGTTCAACGTCGTCGCGCTTGCCGCGTCCGCGCGTTCGGCAGGAAAAACGTATGTAGAAGCCGTCGGCGAGAAATGGGCGTTTGAAACCCCTATTCCCCAAAAATACCATAAAATGACGGTGTTAGATGCGGAAGCGGACATTGACGAGATTGCAAAAAAAGTTGATTTCGTGTTCTGCGCAGTCAATATGGACAAAGCGAAAATCAAAGCGCTTGAAGAAACGTATGCAAAAAAGGAAGTGCCCGTCGTTTCCAACAACTCGGCGCACCGCTTCACCCCCGACGTGCCTATGGTAATCCCCGAAATCAACGCGGAGCATATCCAAGTGATTCAATCGCAAAGAGCGCGCCTTGGCACAAAGCGTGGCTTTATCGCTGTAAAATCCAACTGCTCGCTTCAATCGTACGTGCCCCTTTTACACCCCTTAAAAGCATTCGGCATCAAGGAAGCGGCGGTGTGTACCTATCAAGCGATTTCAGGCGCAGGCAAGACGTTTAAAACTATGCCTGAAATTTTAGATAATATTATCCCGTATATCGGCGGTGAAGAAGAAAAGAGTGAAAAAGAACCGCTTAAAATTTGGGGCTATATCCAAAACGGTGAAATTGTAAACGCGGCTTCCCCTGCGATCACAGCGCAATGCCTGCGCGTGCCCATTTCCGACGGACATACGGCGGCGGTGTTCGTGAAATTTGAAAACAAACCCACCAAAGACGAAATTTTAAAGGCTTGGGCAGATTTCAAGGGCGAACCGCAAACGCTTGCTTTGCCGTCCGCACCCGAGCAGTTTATTCGCTATTTTGAAGAAGACAACCGTCCCCAAGCAAAGCTTGACAGAATGGAAGGAAACGGTATGAGCGTGAGCGCGGGCAGACTTCGCGAAGATACCCTTTTTGATTATAAATTCGTCGGGCTTTCCCACAACACCTTGCGCGGTGCGGCAGGCGGCGCGGTGCTTCTTGCGGAATTGCTTGCAGCAAAAGGCTATTTCGATTAAACTTTCACAAAAATTTGATAAGGAGAATATAGTAACGATATGAAAGGATTTTTTAACGGTAGCGCAACGGCGCTCATTACCCCTTTTGACGAAAACGGCGTAAATTATCAAGTGCTCGGTGAGCTTGTCGAACGTCAAATTGCAGGCGGAACGGACGCGATCGTCTTTCTCGGCACGACGGGCGAACCGTCTACTATGTCGTTTGAAGAAGAGCACGTGCTTATGGACTATGCCGTGAAGAAAGTCGGCGGCAGATGTAAAGTCATCTTCGGTTGCGGGAGCAACTGCACCGCAGATGCCGTGATGACGGCAAAAGCCGCAGAAAAATTTGGGGCAGACGGTCTGCTTGCCGTAACCCCCTATTACAACAAATGTACGCAAAAAGGGCTTGTGGAATATTATAAAGCGATTTGTCAGGCGGTGTCTATTCCCGTGATCGCTTATAACGTTCCCGGGCGTACAGGCGTGGAAATTCAACCTGCCACCATGGCGAAAATTGCCGAAATCCCTAATATCGCAGGCATTAAAGACGCAGGCGGAAACATGAGCAAGACGATGGAAACGTTCCGTTTGGTAAGGGAAAAATGCGACGTGTATTCAGGCGAAGATGCGCTCAACTTCCCTATCCTTGCTTGCGGCGGCGCGGGCGTGATTTCCGTGCTTTCCAATATCGTTCCCGCGGACGTGAAAAAGCTTTGCACTCTCGTAAAGGAAAACAAACTTGAAGAAGCGGCAGCGTTGAACGACAAGCTTTTGCCCCTTGCAAACGCTTGCTTTATCGAAGTCAATCCTATCCCTGTGAAAGAAGCCGTGGGGCTTTTGGGCTATAACGTGGGCGTGCCCCGCGCACCGCTTACGGTGATGGAAGAAAATAATCGCGAAAAATTGATTGCGGAAATGAAAACGTACGGTTTGGAGATAAAAGCGTGATGAAAACGAGAATTATACTTTGCGGCGCGTGCGGAAAAATGGGCGGAAACGTGTTGTCGTTGCTTGCAGATGATCCCGAAGCCGTTGCCGTTTGCGGCGTGGATTTATTCCCTAAAGAAATCGGTATCCCTGTATATAAAAATTTTGCCGACGTGAAAGAAGAAGCGGACGTGATTATCGACTTCTCTTCCGCGGACGGTGTTGCCGAACGTTTGGAATATGCCAAATCAAACGGGCTTGGCATTGTGCTTGCATCAACAGGCTTCTCCCCTGCCGATTTAGCCTTAATCGACGAATACGCGAAATCAACGGCAATTTTTAAAACGGCGAATTTGTCTTTGGGCGTAAACTTAATGCAAGCCCTTTGCAAGGCGGCGGCACAGGTTTTGGGCGAGAATTTCGACGTGGAAATTATCGAACGCCACCACAACTTAAAAAAAGACGCGCCAAGCGGCACGGCTTTAATGCTTGCGGACAGTGTAAACGAAGCGTTTAACGGCGAGAAAACCTACGTAGACGGAAGAAGCGGAATTGTGGGCGCGCGCGATAAAAAAGAGATCGGAATGCACGCCGTTCGTGGCGGCACGATCGTAGGCGAACACGAAGTGATGTTCGCAGGCGAAGACGAAATCATCACCATTTCGCATAGCGCGAGATCCAAACGCGTTTTTGCCGTCGGCGCAATCCGCGCGGCGAAGTTCTTAAAAGGAAAAGGCGCAGGCAGGTACGAGATGAAAGACCTTTTAGATTGAAAATCACACTATAAAGAAACGAGCGACAACCACGCGGTTATCGCTCGTTTCTTTTTATAAATTTTCAATCGCATGTTGTAAGCGTTTGAGCGTTCTTTCCTTGCCGAGTATTTGCATAATCGTCCAAAGGTCGGGGGTGTTCGCAAGACCTGTCGCCCCGATTCGGAGCATTTCCGCCACGTCGGAAACGTTGCCCGCGAACGCCGTGGGATCGACTTTATACGCTTTCATATCCGTTGCAAAGCCGTAATTGCCTGCCACCGTTTTCAATTTCTCAAACCAAGCCGAATTGTCGTCCTTTTCGTCGTAGATTTCCGAAAAAGCAGTCAAAATCTTTTTCACCGTTTCCTTATCAAAGCGGTATTCATACGCAGGCGCAAAGCTTTCGTCGAAGAAATAGGCTATGCTTTCCACCGCTTGTTTTGCGCAAATGAAATCCTTTCTGCGTTTTTTGCCGCCTACGCCCATACAAAGGGTGAGCACTTTGAGCATATATTCCTTATCCGCAAAATAGCCTTTTTGCGTGTCCGTGCCAAATTCTTCTGCCCAAGCTTTCAAGAAATCGTACATTTCTTTTTCACTTAGCGTTGCCATCATGGTTTTGGACACGTCGCTCAATTTCAAAATGTCGAAAAGCGCGCCGCTCTTACCCATTTTTCCGATCGAATATTTAAATTCTTCAATCGGTTTATCGGGGAATTTTAAGAGCCATTCTTCAAAGTTGGAATTGAGAAGCGTCATCATATATGTTCTTACCGCCGTGGGATGATAGCCTTGTTCGCGATAGAACGTGAGCGAAGCTTCGGGGTCTTTACGCTTGGAAAGCTTTCTACGCGTTTCGCCGTCCTGTTTTTGAATGGAGCAGTTGTGCCCATATTTAGGCAAGCGGAAACCGAGCACTTTAAAAAGCTCGATATGAATAGGCAAAGACGAAAGCCATTCTTCGCCGCGAATGACGAGCGTTGTGCGCATAAAGTGATCGTCTATTGCGTGCGCAAAGTGATACGTGGGAATCCCGTCCGATTTCAAAATGACGACGTCTTGATTGTTCTCCGTAACCGTAATCTCCCCTTTCACTTCGTCGCGGAAAGTATGCTTCACTTCTACGTTGCCCTGCGATTTCAAACGGATCACGTACGGCTTGCCCGCTTTCAAATTTGCATAAATTTCTTCTTCCGAAAGGTTTCTGCATTTTGCAAATTCGCCGTAATAGCCAGGCAAAAGCTTATTTTCTGTTTGCTTCGTTCGCACTTCTTCCATTTCTTCTTCCGTGCAAAAGCAGGGATACGCCAAGCCTTTTTTAATAAGCTCTTTTGCGTAAGCGTGGTAAATTTCCGCGCGTTGACGTTGATAATACGGGCCGTATTCTCCGCAAAGATCCGCGCCCTCGTCGAAATTCACGCCGAAATATTTAAGCGAAGCGTGAATGACTTCCACCGCGCCTTCCACCTTTCTTTTTTCGTCCGTGTCTTCAATTCGAAGATAAAACACGCCGCCTGATTGATGAGCAATCCGTTCGTTCGCAAGCGCAACGAACAAATTTCCCAAGTGCATAAAGCCCGTAGGGCTCGGCGCTAAGCGGGTTACCTGCGCGCCCTTGGGCAGGTCGCGCTCGGGATATTTTTCTTCGTAATATTCGAGCGGTTTTACGTTCTCGTCGGGTATTAACGCGTTAGCAAGTTTGTTCAAATCCATTTTTCTATACTTCCTTTAATTGTTTTTACATAATAAAATCTAAATTCGCGGGAGAAATTTCATACAGTCCGTTTTCAATGCCGTGCGTGATCTCGACGATCTTTTCACAAAGGGGCGTTTCCACTCCCACTTCTTTACCCGCATTACAAACGACACCGTTAATAAAATCGATCTCGCATTTCCTGCCTTTTTCCACGTCCGCGAGCATGCCCGAACGCAAATTTTTATGCCGTTTCATAGCAATAGGCAACGCGAAAAGCGCAAATTTCGTTCCGAAAAAACCACGCTTTCCAAGCAGTTTTTGCATATCGTGTCCCTGCATTTCTTCAAGCATTACGCCCTTTGCATTTGCCACGTCCATACATTCTCGAAGCACACCAAGCGCAATCTTTTTCGATTTTTGCTTTTTGGCAATCTCCCCAAACGTTTGCCCCGTTACGACGGACAAGCCCGAAAAGGCCGCGTTAATCGCAAGCTTACTCCACCTTACGCCCGCAAGGTTATTGGTAATTTTGACGAAACTTTCATTTCCCGCCGCCTTTCCTGCTTGAATTAAAATTTTTTTCAAAATTGGCGTCTTTTCGCCGTCGCCACGATAAGCTCCCACTGTTACGCTCATAGCTTTGATTTCGGACGTAAGCTCCACCTTTCCATTTCCGATAAAGTTCGCGCCGTAGGAAGCGACTAAGCCGTAAGTGCGCTTTGCGCCCACCGTCGCCATCACGCTTTCTTCTGGCAAGCCGTTTTGCGTAGTGCAAATGATACCGTTCTCCGTTAGTTTCGGCAATAAAAACTCCAAAATTTCCGCGTTATGACGTTGCTTTGTCATTAGGAAAATCACGTCGTATTGTTCCGCCATTTCACTCGGCAAAAGCGCGTTTACGGGAACGTTCCACTGCATATGATCCGCCGTGCAAACGATTCTCGCGCCCTTTTCCTTTAAGCCTTGCACATGCGCTTCGTTTCTCGTGATTAAATCAACGTTCACGCCGCCTTTTTTAAGCAGTGCTCCAAGCACCGTGCCCATTGCGCCCGCACCGTAGATTGCGACTTTCATTTGCCCAGTGCCTCTTTTACCGATTTTACACATTCACCAAGTGTTTTTCCGTCAATCTCGACGGTTATATCGGCATACTTTTCATACAAAGGCACGCGTTCTTCGTACATATCACGAAGCGTGAAACCGTCTTTAAGCACCACCCCGCGCGCCGCTATATCGCCAAGCCGCTTTCGCATTTCTTCGTAGCTCATTTTTAAATACACAACCGTGGCGTTTTCTTTTAATTTTCTCATACCGTTTTCACGGTAAATCGCACTTCCGCCCGTGGCAATCACGCAACGATTCGCGGCAATTTCCGCGTTCACTTTTGCTTCCAAGTCCAAATACCCTTCGTTGCCGAGTTCTGCGATTAAATCGCGCAAATTCTTACCAGAACGCGCTACGATCACACTATCGCTATCGATATAGCCGTAGCCAATGATTGCCGAAAGCTCCGTGCCGATCGTCGTTTTCCCCGAAGTGGGCATACCTATTAAAACGATATTACTCATAAAAATCTCCTTTAATCGTGCCGTTCGTCGCTTTCGAACGTTTCACAAAATCTTCCCGCGAACGACGGTTCTTCCCCGCCTGCGTATAAGTGCCCTATATCCCCGAAGCCGCAACAACGAAAGATCGCTATCTTTTCGCGCCGCTCTTCCGTGTAAAGGGTAGTAACCGAGCTTGTAAGGGCAGCGAAATGATGCCAAATGGATACGGGTGAGATGTTGCAAAGTCTTGATAAAAGCACCGATTCTAAGCCGAAATGACAAAACAAAGCGATTGTGTCGCGGTTTGCTTTTTCCACGCGATACCCCATTCCGTCACGTGCGTAGCCGTGTTTTGCTAGCAGTTCGTCCAAACGATCCGTCACCGCTTTATAATACCTTTCCATTTCCGCCGCGCGATAAAAATCTTGATTAAGCCAAGCGTCGTGAACGTACATTTTCGGCTCGTTTATCCATTCTTCGGGGCACATATCCCAAGGAATGTGCCGCTCTCTCCCCGACGGCAACACGACGGGGTGCTTAAATTCTTGAAGCCAATCTTTAACGACAATTTCATTTTCCCTGCCCATGGCGCGAGCCACCGTTTCACACGTTTCTTTCGCTCTGCCAAGCGGCGACGTATAAAATGCGTCTATTTTTTCTTTTTGTAATTTTTTCGCCAAAAGCGCAGCTTCCCGCTTCCCTTTTTCCGTTAAACAATCCTTTTTATAATCGGGTTCGGCGTGGCGAATGATAAGTATTCTCATAATCTTTCTTCTTCCATGAACGGCATTAAAATCGAATTTTGCACGTATAAAAATTCGTCTTTAATCTTCAAACGGTCGCCGTCAAGTTGTAAATATTTCACCGTTTTTTTCAAGGCGTTCGGGAAATCGTCCCCAATCGACGAGCCGAATTTTTCTTTGTATTCTTGCATAGAAACGCCGTCTTTCGTTCTAAGCGCAAGCATAACGAATTCAAATTTCGCGTCCGTTTCATTCACTTCTTCACTCGTTACCGCGGGATAAAAACCCGAAATGACGCATTTCATATATTCGTCGAGATCGAACGTGTTCGTAAAACGCTTTCCGCGCATAAACGAGCTTGCCGAAACGCCAAAACCGATATATTCGCCCCGCTTCCAATAATTGAGATTGTGCCTGCTCTCGTATCCCTTTTTCGCAAAGTTAGAGATTTCATAACGTTCAAACCCCTTTTCTTTTAAAAGCTTTCGCCCATAATCGTAAAGCTCTGCAACTTCATCGGAATCGGGCAATTCACCGTTGAGATAATCGGTGTAGATTGGCGTGCCGTCTTCCACCGTGAGCGCGTACATGGATATGTGCTTTGAACCGCAAGCCGCCGCAAGCTCAATCGTTTTTTGCACGTCTTCTTTCGTTTGATTTTTAAGCCCGAGCATCACGTCCGTGCTAAAATTTTGTCCCTTTAAAAGCTTGGTTGCGAACACGTAGTCCCGTGCGTTATGAATACGCCCAAGATCGGCAAGCTGCTCATCAATCGCCGTTTGCAAGCCGATTGAAAAACGGTTCACCCCCGCTTCTAAATACGTTTTTACCTTACTCTCCCCAATCGTCCCGGGATTGAGTTCTAACGTGATTTCCGCGTCCTTGGTAAGCTTAAAACATTCGCGTATACGGTTCATTGCACCCAAAATGAGTTTGGGCGGGATATACGAAGGCGTGCCGCCACCGAAATAGATCGTGTCGAACGTGTAATCTTTCAGCTCTTCGCCGCGCATCTTCATTTCCTTATACACGCAAGCCATATACGCTTCCGCATACTCGATTTTATCGGGAAAGGAAGTGAAATCGCAATAGGAGCATTTGTGCCTACAAAAGGGTACGTGAATATAAATTCCTGCCATAATACGTCTATCCTTTTAATCCTTATTCGTTTTGAGTATTTCCATAAACACTTCGCTCGGCACGTCCACCGAACCGACTTTACGCATACGCTTTTTTCCTTCTTTTTGCTTTTCCAAAAGCTTTCTCTTTCGCGTGATGTCGCCGCCGTAGCATTTGGCGAGTACGTCCTTTCGAACCGCTTTCACCGTTTCGCGCGCGATTACTTTCCCACCCACCGCCGCTTGCACGGGGATTTCAAAAAGTTGACGGGGAATCGCGTCTTTTAAATTTTCGCAAAGCGTTCTGCCGCGCTCGTACGCCCTGCCTTCGAACACGATCGTAGAAAGCGCGTCGCAAATTTCGCCGTTGAGCAAAATGTCAAGCCGCACGAGCTTGGAACGCTCATAGCCCGCAAGCTCGTAATCAAAGCTTGCATACCCTTTCGTTCTCGATTTGAGTCCGTCGAAGAAATCGTAAACGATTTCATTCAAAGGGAGCGTGTATTCGAGCTTGACTCTCCGCTCGTCCATATACGTCATATTCTTGAACACACCGCGTTTTTCCTTACAAAGATCCATCACCGAACCCATATAATCGGGCGGGGTGTAAATTTCCGCTTTGACGATGGGTTCTTCCATATATTCAATGTCCGAAGCTTCGGGCAAGTGGGAAGGGTTGTCTACGTAAAATTCTTCGCCGTTCGTTTTGTGCACGAGATAGCTTACGCTCGGCGCGGTCGTTATGATGTCCAAGTTGAACTCTCGCTCGATCCGCTCTTGGATAATTTCCATATGCAAAAGCCCTAAAAAGCCACAACGGAAACCAAACCCGAGTGCCACCGAATTGTCCGGCTCGAAAATGAGCGAAGCGTCGTTTAATTGCAATTTCAAAATCGCTTCTTTTAAATCGTTAAATTTACTGCCGTCAAGCGGGTAAATACCGCAAAATACAACGGGTTGCACTTGTTTATAACCGGGCAACGGTTCTTTTGCAGGCTTGAGCGCATTCGTTACCGTGTCACCCACGGCAACGTCTTGAATAGATTTAATGGAAGCGGCGATATACCCTACTTCTCCCGTCCGCAAACAATCCTTGGGCAGTGGCGACGGCGCGAACGCGCCCACTTCCGTAACGTCATAGACGGTACTGGATAAAAACGTTTTAATTTTATCCCCCACCTTCACTTCGCCGTCTTTGATACGCACGAACAGGATAACGCCTTTATAATTATCGTAATAGCTATCAAAAATCAAAGCTTTGAGCGGCTCTTCGGTGTCCCCGCTCGGCGCGGGGAAATACTGCGTGATTGCTTCAAGCAAGTCTTCGATATTCGTGCCTTCTTTCGCCGACACGCAAGGGATTCCCGACGCGTCTAAACCGATTACGTCTTCGATTTCCTTTTTCACTTCGTCAATGCGCGCGCTCGGCAAATCAATCTTGTTGATAACAGGTAAAATTTCCAAATTGTTTTCAATGGCAAGATATACGTTTGCAAGCGTTTGCGCTTCCACACCTTGTGTTGCGTCCACCACCAAAATCGCGCCTTCGCATGCCGCGAGCGAACGACTGACTTCATACGTGAAGTCTACGTGGCCCGGGGTGTCAATCAAGTTGAACTCGTATTCCTGACCGTCTTTCGCCGTATAATACATACGCACGGGCGTGAGCTTGATCGTAATCCCACGCTCCCGCTCTATGTCCATGCTATCAAGCAGTTGTTCTTCCATATCCCTTTGGGAAACTTGTCCCGTGCGTTCCATAAGTCTGTCCGCAAGCGTACTTTTTCCGTGGTCGATATGGGCAATAATGCAAAAATTTCTTAAAAGTTGATTGGGTTTTGCCATAACGTTTCCTTATTGAAAATCTTCGATAAACGAGTGTAACGCGTAAGATATGGGCGCGTTTTTGGGGAGCAACATACCTACCGAGCGAACGGGCAGCGTGGGGTCGGTTTTAATCTCAAAAAGCGAACCGTTTTCAAGTTGACTTGTCGCGTATTCTCTTGGAATTACGCCTACGCCCATACCGCGCAGAACAAGCCGTTTCATAAGATCCCAGCTCCCCACTTCGATCGACGGACGTAATTCTACGCCGAGCGAAGATAAAAAGTTATCAAGCGCACGCCTTGCCACTGTGTTTTGCTCCATAAGGATAAGCGGATACTCTTTAAGCTCGCTCAAAGAAACCCTTTTTTCGGCAAGCTCTTTATATTTTTCGCCCGCAACGAACACGTCGTTTAACCGCATACAATTTCCGTATAATTTAAGATCGGGATCGTGGGAAATAGGTAAATTGACAAAAGCCACGTCGCATTTATCCGCTTTCAGCTTTTCAATCGTATCGGGTGTGAAATCTGCCGTAAGCTCGAATTTAACCGCAGGAAAACGGTTGTGGAATTCCACAATCTTATCGGCAAGGAAATATTCAAAAATGGTATCGCTCGCGCCGATTCGAATGACACCCGTCGCTGAATTTTTCATCTCTTCAATGCGGTTTTCCGCTTCGTTTAAAAGGGAAAGCGCGCGTTCCACTTCATTGAAAATTACCTTCCCGCCTTGCGCCGATAACGTCATACCTCGATGTGTACGAGTAAACAGCGAAACGCCAAGTTGGGTTTCAAGTTGCTTAATCGAACGGGACACGGCAGGTTGAGAAATGTACAATTCTTCCGCCGCTTTTGTCAAGCTTCCGCTTTTTGCTACCGTGTAAAACACTCTGTATAAATCTAAATTTACCATATCCTCATTTCCCCACGCAAAATTTTGAAAATATTTCTCCTATAATCGTTTCCGTTGCCGTTTCGCCCGTAATCTCTCCAAGCACGTCCCACGTTTCCTTGACGCTAAGCGCGACGATTTCAAGCGGCTCGTTTTCACAAGCTAAAATCGCGCGTTTGATAATTTCTTTCGCCCGTATGAGCGCGTTATAATGCCGTTCTTCAATCAAGAACGCTTCGTGTAAATTTTCCCGCGTACCGTAAGCCTTTTCAAACAATAATTTTTTCAGTTTTTCTACGCCCGCGCCCGTCAGTGCCGAAACGAGTGCGTCCGCGTCCGTGTCCGTTTCGCCTTCTAAAAGATCGGATTTGTTGATGACTTTTATGAGCGGTTTGCCGTTTAGCATATTCAAAACGCGCGAATCTTCTTCTGAAAGTCCTTGCGTTAAATCGGCAACGAACACCGCCACGTCTGCCGAACGAATAATCTTTTCTGCGCGATCGATACCGATATTTTCTATTTTATCTCCGCTTTCCCGAACGCCTGCCGTGTCGTAAAGATTAAACTTTCTACCGTCAATCTCAATCGTGCCTTCTACCGCGTCGCGCGTCGTTCCTGCCATGGAAGAAACGATTGCCTTTTCATAGCCAAGCAACGTGTTTAAAAGAGAACTTTTGCCCGTGTTGGGCTTGCCGCAGATCGCAACCGTTACCCCCGATTTAATTTTCTTTTCCGTGTTATAGCGAAGCGCAAGTTCTTCTAATTTTTTCGCCGTGGCTTCAAGCAAGCCTTTAATCTCTTGCGTTTCCTTGCCCAAATCTTCTTCGTATTCGTCGGGATAATCAATCGTTACGTCAATCTTGGCAAGCACAGTGGTGAGTTCCGCTTGAAACAAGCATACTTTATCCGTGAGCGATTTCGTATACAAATTGTAGCCCGCGCGCACTTCTGCATCCGATTCGGCGTTAATCATATCCGCAATCCCTTCCGCCGCCGCGAGAGAAAGCTTACCGTTTAAAAACGCACGACGGGTAAATTCACCCTTTTCCGCACTCCGTGCGCCGAGAGAAAAGGTTTTTTTCAAGATCCCGCGCGCGATATTCACGCCGCCGTGGCAGTGAAATTCTACAATGTCTTCGCCCGTGTAGCTCTTGGGCGCTTTAAAATATACGCAAAGTCCGAAATCGGTGAAAGTGCCGCCGTCAATTTGCCCTGCGTACATTTTATACGGCTCGAAATCTTCCACTTTGATATTCCCCACCGGACGGAACATTTTCGCCGCAAGCGCAAGCGGGTTTTTACCGCTTACACGCACAATCGCCACGCCGCCCTTTCCTGCCGCCGTGGCAATCGCCGATATATTCTCTTCCATAAATCTCGCGCCGTTCACTACTTTTTTCTCCTCGTTATAACGTACGCTTATATTATACCATAATTTCTCTTATAATGTAAACCGTTTCACCCTGCCTTTGTATAAAAAAAGACGGAAAATATAACTTTTTCTTATTTTCCGTCTTGTTTTATTCTATTTATCAGGAAAAGAAATCGTCGGAATCGTTCTTGTTTTCCGCGCGATACTCTCCCGCCCTTTTACCACTGCTAAATTCCTCGAACGGATCGTCGGGTTCGGTCGCGTTTTGCGTTGCCTGCGGGTTTGAATAAGGATTTCCATACGGGTTGCCATAGGGATTTCCATAAGGATTACCATAAGGATTTTGATACTGTTGCCTGCTCCGCATATACGCTTCGCGGCGCGCCCGCATATACGCTTCGTAGTCCACCGCTTCGCGGTTGCGGAGTACGAAAATGACAATATAACGAGAAATGGGTACGAACAATTCTAAAAAACCAAGCGCCATATAATTTTTGGGATAATATTTTTTATACAAGCCCAAAACCAAGACAAGCATGAGTATTTCGTAAACCAGCTCGAAAATGGACAAAAGATAACCGCTTATATCAAAGAACTGAGATACTGTTAAAGAGAAACCTTGCAACCCCGTCCAATACGGCATATCCCATCTGTCAAACGTCGGCATTCCGCACGTGGAGTATAAATAAATCTCCGAAGCAACAACCAGTCCGCACAGCACCGTTACCGCAATTTGGGCAAGCATTGTGTATAACCCCGCACGTTTTACCCTTTGACCGAAAATATAACAATCTCCTGATAATTTTCCAATATAATAGATATTTACAAACGGCACAAACGCTTTCCATTTGCCTTTCATTCCACGACGGTTCGCCATAGCGTACAAGCCGAAACCTTGCAAAATGAAAAGCCCGAGCCACACGGACAGTGCGAGCGCAAGCGCGTAATAGAATCCCGCAGGTACGGCTGCACCCGTCATTGAAAACATAATTTTCATTCCGTTATATAAATTAAAAATTTCCATATCTATTCTCCGCTTTCATCATAAACAACCTGCATAAGTGTCAAGCCTTTTGCGGGCATTGTTTTCCCAAGCAACTCTCTGTTCCCCGTTTCAAACGCTTGCTTTAAGCTTTCTTGCGTTTTTTTACCACGAGCAAGCTCTAAAAGTTCGCCTACGAGCGTGCGCACCATATTATATAAAAAGCCGTTGCCCGTAACGTAAATTTTTAAATCTTTACCGCCAAAGCTTTCACTTTCTTCTACCCGCACTTCGTATACCGTTCGAACCGTCGTTTTTACTGCCGAACCCGAAGCGCAAAAGGCTTTGAAATCGTGCTCCCCTTCAAAAAGTTTCGCTGATTTTTGCAAAGTGTTCAAATCAGGCGCGTCGTCTATCCGCACTGCGTAGCGTTCTTTGAGCGGCATTTCCCGCTTGGAAACGTATAAGGAATAGGCGTACGTCTTTCGCTTGGCACTTCGATTGCTGTCAAACGTTTCGTCTGCTCCCCAACCGTCAATCACCCGAATATCGGGCGGGAGAAAACGGTTTAAACAATCAGGCATTTTTTCAGGTGGCACAGTGCATTCTTCTAAATCAAAATGGCAAATTTGCCCCGCCGCGTGCACGCCCGCGTCCGTCCTGCCGCTCGCCGTCGTTTTTGCCGTAAGCCCCAAGGCGGCTTCAACCGCATTTTCCAACGCTTCTTGCACGGATAACGCGTTCTTTTGGCGTTGCCAACCCGCATATCCCGTGCCGTCGTATGCAATTTTTAAAACGTAGCGCATACGCTTTTCTCCTTTTTTCATCATACAATCGCTTGCGTATAGACACGAAGCAATATGATTCCCGTAAACAACGCCGCAAGCAACACTACGGCGATTAAATCCCGCCACGTAAACGTCAGTTTTTTATATTTTGTGCGTACTCGGCTTCCCGAATAGCAACGCGCGTCCATGGCGTCGCCAAGCTCGTCGGCTCTTCGGAACGCACTGATAAGAAGCGGAATTAAAACGGGAATCACCGCTTTCACGCGTTTAACAAGCCCGCCCGTTTCAAAATCCGCGCCACGTGCCTTTTGCGCGTTCATAATCCGCCCCGTTTCGTCCGTTAAAATGGGAATAAACCGCAAGGCAATCGACATAATCAAGGCAAGTTCGTGCACAGGGAAACGTATCCATTTCAACGGCTTTAACAAGCTTTCAATCCCGTCCGTCAACGCAACCGGCGTGGTCGTGAGCGTTAAAACGGCAGATGAGAGTACGAGCAAAAACAGTCGCACCGCTAAAAAAATCGTAAAATACACTGCTTCTTCAGTAATCGTGATAACCCACCAAGAGAAAAGTACCTTTTCCCCCGAATGGAACAAAAGGTTAAGCACCGCCGTGAATATGAGTAAAAACGTGATGGCTTTCACCGAACGGAGCAAACTTGAAAATCTTACGCCTGAAAATGCGGCAATTAAAACGAACACTGCCACGCACGCGCCGAGCGCGTAGAAATTTTGCGCTAAAAACACCGCCACGATATACGCAATCAAAAACAAAAGCTTAACTCTCGGATCGCATTTATGCACGAACGAATTAGCAGGATAATATTGACCGAATGAAACTTCACGCATCTTTTTGCCCTCCGTTTTCGGTTAAACGCATACCTGCCCCGCCCGTTTTTGCTCTTTTAAGCATTTTTTCTATAAAATCGGAAACAGTGAAATCGCACTCAATCTCTACGCCCTGCACTTTTAAAGCGTCTACAAGCTTCGACACAAACGGCACGTCCAAGCCCGCTTCGCTTGTAACGTTTTCCTTTTCAAACAACTCTTTCGGAGTGCCGACGGCAAGAATTTTACCGCCTGAAAACACCGCCGCGCGCGTACAGTTTTCCGCAATCTCGTCCATATCGTGCGAAACGATAATCACCGTTTTACACCACTCTTTGTGCAATTTATGCAAAAGCGACATCGTTTCTTCTTTTCCAAGCGGATCAAGCCCCGCCGCCGGCTCGTCCAAAACGAGAATTTCCGGTTTTGTGACAATTACGCCTGCTATCGCCACGCGCCGCTTTTGCCCGCCCGAAAGCTCGAACGGGGAACGGTTTTTAATCTCTTCAAAGTTCAAGCCCACGATTTCAATCGCTTCTTTTACTTCCCTTTCTATCTCCGCTTCGCTCAAATCCCCCGCGAAGTTTTTCAGTCCAAACGCCACGTCCTCGAACACCGTTTCCGCAAACAGTTGATATTCAGGGTACTGGAATACCATACCCACTTTTTTTCGAAGTTCTTTAAAATCGGTCGTCTTTTTCGTAAGGTCGAAACCGTCCACGTTTAAAACCGTTGTGTTTTCCTGCTTTTTTTTGCGTTTTTCTTTATATTTCTTTTCCGCCGTCGGCAATTTAATGAGCGCGTTCAAATGTTGCACGAACGTCGATTTGCCGCTACCCGTGTGCCCGATAATCCCAAAAAATTCCCCTGCGCCAATCGCCAAATCCACGCCGTTTAACGCGTGCGTGGCAAAAGGCGAAGCGGGATTATACGTAAAGGACAAGTTTTTACATTCCACGCTCAAAAGCTCGCCGCCTTTTTTTGTTGACGGCATTTCTCTTTCCCCTTCTTCATAAAGCGCGGGCAACGTTACGGGCATTTTTTCCAGCTCGGCAACGATTGCATCTGCCACATCATCCGCCGTTAAAGCGTCTTGCACGGTCAATCCGCCCGCTCGAAGCTCGCGGCATATTTTTATAGGGCGGGGAAGCGTGAGAGCACATTCCTTTAATTCCTTTTCCCTTTTGAGCACTTCTTCGGGCTTGCCTTGCATAACGATTTTGCCACCGTTCATCACCACCGCGCGATCGGCAAGCAATGCTTCTTCCGTGAAATGGGTAATCAAAAGAACGGTGATTTTTTCTTCTTTGTTCAATTTCAAAACGACGTCGATTACTTCTTTTCTGCCGCGCGGGTCGAGCATAGCCGTCGATTCGTCCAAAATCATCACGCGCGGCTTTAAGGCAAGCACGCCCGCAATCGCAATGCGTTGTTTTTGCCCGCCCGAAAGACGGGAAGTCGTGGAATGACGGTATTCGCTCATCCCCACCGCGTTCAAAGCAAAATCAATACGTTTCCCAATCTCTTCACGTGCAATCCCCACGTTTTCCGGTCCAAACGCAACGTCGTCTTCTACGATGGAAGCAACCGTTTGGTTGTCGGGGTTTTGGAATACGATACCCACCTGCTTGCGAATATCAAAAAGCTCGTCTTCATTCGACGCGTCCAAGCCCATAACGGTAATTTTGCCCGCATCTGGCGTTAAAAGTCCGTTGGTTAAGCGCGCCAACGTGGATTTACCGCTTCCGTTATGACCAAGCACGGCGACAAACTCGCCTTCTTGCACGGAAAAATCAATCCCGTCCAATGAAAAAGCGGCATTGGACGAAAAAATATCTTCGTCCGTCGCTCCGTTCTCACCATTTGCATAGGAAAAACTTACTTTTTCAAATTTAATCGCTTCCATAGTTATTATTTATTATAACAAATTTTTCCGCTTATTACAATGAAAATGCGGTGAAATTATGTGTAATCCCTTAAAAATTTTAACCTTTTTCAGGTGTTTCAAAAGCGTAATCTCCCGTTTGGGACACCGTCCACACCAAGTTTCCGCGTTCGTCCGTTCGATAAATCTCTGCGCCTTGCAAAGTCAAAGCAGATAGTACTTCCTGCATGGGGTGTCCGTAAGCGTTATCCTTTCCGCAAGAGATTACCGCTTGTTTTACGTTTAAATATTCCAAAAACGACAAGCTCGTCGAATCGGAACTGCCGTGATGCGCCACCTTTAAAAGCTCCGTTTGGCTAAGCTCAATGCTCTCATGTAGCAACCCAAGCCTATGGTCGCGCATAAGTTTTTCTTCCGTCGACGTAGGCGCGTCGCCTGTGAAAAGTATGCTCGCGCCAAGATAATCGAGCCAAACTACTGCCGAGTTTTCGTTGTTGTTTGTAGACGTTTCCGTTTGCAAAGTATACGGATATAAAAAGCGGAGCGTGTAAGGAAATTCGCCGTCTGCACTCAAATTGATACTTCGCGCGGAATATTGCCACTCGCAGCCTTTTGCAAGAATTTCCGCGTATACGGCGGCATACGCTTCGTTTTCTTCTACGTCCGCCAAGGGTAAAAAGGCACGTTTGACTTCCTTATATTTCACTACCTTTTGCAAACCGCCGCAGTGATCGCTATCCGCGTGCGTAATCAACAGATAATCAATCGTATCTACCTTCAAGGCGTTCAAATACCGCATAATTCGCGTTGCGCTTTCGTCATCCGCACCGCCGTCGATTAGAAGTATTTTTCCGTCGGGAAGTTCCACAATCTCGCAATCGCCCTGCCCGACGTCCAAAAAATGCACGCGCATCTCTCCCGCTTGCCGCGTTTCCGTTTCAGGAAGCGAGAAAGAGTATTTCCACGTTTCCGCAGGATGCCAAAGAGAAAACAGGCTCAATGCGCCTACTACGGCAATCACGAAAAACAGCGCCAACATTTTTAAAATTTTGATACGCCGCTCAATTTTCTTTTTCTCTGCTTCGTAGCCCACGGATTACACCGATCTTTCCGCTTTTTCGATTTGTTCAAACACACCTAAAAGCGCGTCCGTTTCGTAGTCTTCTATCCTACCCGCATCCGCAAGAGCGGAAATTTTCGGGTCAATCGGCATTCTCGCAATCGCAGGGATTCCGTATTCTGCGGCAATACGTTCCGCCTGACTGTGCCCGAAGACTTCAATCTTTTTCCCGCAATCAGGGCAAGAAAGATAGCTCATATTTTCAACAAGCCCAAGCACGGGAATATTCATTATTTTCGCCATATTCACCGCCTTTTCCACCACCATTTTTACCAAATCTTGCGGCGTCGTTACAATTACAATGCCTGCTAAGGGTATGCTTTGGAACACCGTCAACGGTACGTCGCCCGTGCCCGGCGGCATATCGATAAAAAGCAGATCAAGATCTTTCCAAACCACGTCCGTCCAAAATTGCATAACCGTTCCCGAAATGACGATACCGCGCCAAACGACGGGCATCGTCGCTTCGTCGAGCAATAAGTTCATAGACATCAATTGCATACCCGAGGGCGAGAGCACTGTGTCAATCCCTTCTTCACTGCCCGTAGCGTGATCGGTAACGCCGAATAAGTGCGGTATGGAAGGCCCTGTAATGTCGGCGTCCATAATTCCTACCGATTTACCCTGCTTTTGCGCATACGAAGCCAAAAGCGCGGTCGTGAGCGATTTTCCCACGCCACCCTTTCCGCTGACAACCCCAATCACTTTCTTAATCGAAGATTTTTTATGCGGCTCTTTCAAAAAACTTTCTTTCTCTTTTTTACGGGACGAGCAATTCGACGAACAACTCGAACAATCATGCGTACATTTTTCACTCATTTTTGATATATTTCTCCTTTTTTCACTAAAATATTATACTCTTTCTCTTCTGCTTTGTCAACGCATTTACCGCTTGGAAAAGCTTTTCCAAAAAAACTTACTCAAAAACGGTTGCGTTTTCAAAAAAAATGTTGTATACTATATAGGCTGCGCGTAGGCGGGGAGTTAGCGGCACCCTGTATCTGAAATCCGCTATAGCAGAGCTGAACGCCTTTCTCGACGTCGTTTATGGAAGGTCCGCGCGCCGTAAGGAACGTTGATAGCAAGGTCTTATGCAACGCAATGCCGTGAACCGTGTCAGGACGGGAACGTAGCAGCACTAAGCGGATGTTTGCGTGTGCCATAAGGTAGCTTTGCAGGAGTTACCTGCGGCGTTTCCGCTTCGGTAAACGGCGGCAAAAAAGGATCGCGCAGTTTTTATTTTTACAAAATATACAAAAAACGAGAGATCAAGGAAACACTTTGAGCAAGTCTTTCTTTGATCTCTTTCTATATCCAAGCGAAAGAATTTGTGAAGCTTTGTAAATCTTATCACGTTATCCCCCGCCGACAATTTTAGTATGCGCGGGGTTTTGTCTTTTATTCGTCCTTTTTTATATTTTCTTTTTGACCGCGAATGTCCAAACCGCTAAGCTTCGTGTCTTCCATCACTACGCCTCGTTGCACCGTAGCATAGCCGTACTTTTCCCGCAATTTCGCCACGGTACTTTCCACGCGCTCTTTCTTTTCGTAAGTTTTCCCACCGCCGAGTGTTTCCCCAATCGTCAGTTGTTCGATATGGTGATCAAAACTTGAAACCGTAATCCCTAGCATACGCACCTTTGCGCCGCTCGGATAATGTTTACAAAATAATTCGAATGCCGTTTTGGCTATATCTCCGCAAAGGGCGGTAGGTTGCACTTTCGTCTGCCACGTAAAATCTTCGAGCCGCTCGTTACGAACAACGATATGTATGGTGTTTGCGCGACCCACGTTCGCTGCGCGTTGCCGCGCCGCAACGCTTTCCGATAACGCGTAAAACCAACGCTTCACTTCCGTGCGGGACGTTATATCCTTTGGAAGAGTTGCGGAATTGCCAATCGATTTTACATCTTCGCTCGTCTTTTGCCAATGGACAGGCTCGTTATCTTCCCCCCTTGCATAGACGATCAGTTGTCTGCCCCGTTTTCCCAAAAGCTTGCTCACAAGCGTTTCGTCTGCTTTTGCAAGATCCCCAATCGTTCGCACACCTATTGTGCCGAGCGTTTTTGCCGTGGACGCGCCCACGAACAACAACTGCGTCACGGGAAGCGGAAACACCACGCTATGATAATTTTCTTCTGAAATCACCGTAACCGCGTCGGGCTTTTTTAGCTCGGAAGCAAGCTTTGCAAACACTTTATTAAAGCTTACACCCACGGAAACGGTAACCCCAAGTTCCGCTTTCACTTCCTTTCGTATCCGCTCAGCAATCTGCTCGCCGCTTCCAAAAAGCGCAACGCTTTCCGTCATATCGAGCGAACATTCGTCTATGCTACATTCTTCAATTTTCTCCGTATAACGCCCATAAATCGCTTTCACCATTTCCGAATATCGTTTATATTCGTGATAATGCGAGCTTACGAGCAGTAAATCGGGACATTTTTTTAGCGCAGAATACACCGTTTCCGCCGTTTTTATGCCATATTTTTTCGCCTCTTCACTTTTAGCAAGCACAATCCCGTGGCGCTCCTTGGGATCCCCGCACACGATCAGCGGTTTGCCTGCGTATTCGGGGTGCAGCGCAATTTCCACGGACGCGAAAAAATTATTCAAATCGGAATGTAAAATTACCCGCTTGCGCCCGTTCATTTCAGTTTCCTTTCTCCGAAAGATATTCGCTCACGGCGTGCGCCGCAACGTTCCCTTCTCCCGCCGCTTTGACGTATTGATACGGTCTGCCCGTGCAATCCCCCGCTGCGAAAAGTCCGTTAAGGTTCGTTTGCATATTTCTCGTAACTTGCACGTGTCCGTTCTCCGTTTCCAACCCACTTACAAGCGTGACGGGCGAAACGCTTTCGCGAAGCGAGAACAAACCGTTGATTTTTAATTCTTCGTCCTTAAAAATCAATTTCTCCACTCGCTTATCCCCGTCGATTTTTATGGGCATCTTGCGAATAATTTGAATGTTTTCTCCTTTAATCTCCACGGGCTTGTACATAGGAATCAAATATACTTTCCCTGCGAAACCTGCCAAATATCCGATCTCGTGTTCCAAGCGTTTGGATGTGCAAAAGGCGGCAATCGTCTTCCCTTTATAAAGCGCACCGTCGCACGTGGCGCAAAAACTTACGCCACGTCCCGCAAACTCCGTTTCACCGTCGATCGTTTTCACCGATTCTACCCCGCAAGCAAGAATGACACTCTTGCTTTCATAATAATTCCCCTGCTGCGTAGCTACGCCGAATTTATCGTTCAACGCGTACACGCCTATCGCCTTTTCTTCTGTAACGGCGATATTCATATCTACAAGTTGGGCTTGCAACGCTTTAACGAACGCTTTCCCCGTAACGCCAGAAAGCCCTGGGTAATTGCGTATAAGCTCCGCCTTTTCAATTTTTTCCGAAAGTGAGGACGAGCCTAAAAACATAAAATCCTTTCCGTTGGCTTTTAGTGTCAGCGCTGCCGAGATCCCTGCCGCGCCGCTTCCGATAATGATACAATCCGTCATAAATCTCTCCGTGGTTTAGTATGTTCAAAAACAAAAAACCTTTTCGGCTAAACCCGAAAAGGCGTTGTTTTTTAATAAAATCCCGTCCAAATAACTGTGTTTCCCTCTTCCGGCTCTCCCGAACCTGCCGCCAAAACGTCTTGCAATTCAAACCTAATCACCTTTACAATCGGCGATTCAAAAGACTTTTTCATATTCTTTCTCCCTCCCCATTTTTAACTACGACAAACACACCGAACTATTATTTTTTATATATTATAACATAGGATAATAATACTGTCAAGTCGTTTTTCAATCTTTTTTGAAAAGTAGGGCGGAAATTTTATCCACCGAGTGCAATATCGAGCATCATCATGACTGCAAATCCGAAAAGCACGCCCCATGCCCCCGCTTTCGGTGCTTCGTCGCATTTGGCATCGGGAATGAGATCTTGCGCAGCCACGAATATCATTGCCCCCGCAGCAAAGGACAAAAGCCATGGTTGTAGGATTTGCAACGACGAAGCGAGAAAGTAGCCGATTACCGCAAAAATCGGTTCTGCAACGCCGCTTGCCATACCCTTTAAAAATGCTTTATGCGTATTTTCGCCCGACGAGAGAGCAGGGAGCGAAATCGCCGCGCCCTCAGGAAAATTTTGCACGCCAATCCCGATCGATAAAAATAACGCGGACAAGAACGCTTCGAAGTTTCCAAGCACTGCCGCCGCGCCAAACGCAAATCCCACCGCCAAGCCTTCGGGGATATTATGAAGCGTTACGGCAAAAAATAAGCGCGCTGATTTCATCTTCGTTTTTTCTCCGCTATAAAAACGCGCCGCAAAAGCGTCGAGCAAGGTTAAGAACACACCGCCGCATAAAAAACCTATCGCCGCAGGTAAAAATGCCCATTTCCCGTAGAAAATTTCCGATTGCTCAAGCGCGGGAAGCAACAACGACCACACGGATGCGGCAAGCATTACCCCCGAAGCAAAACCCAAAAACAGAGCGTTAACCTTCGCGGGAATCTCCTTTTTGAAAAAATAAACGACGGCAGAACCGAGCGTCGTCATTATGAAAATAAAAGCAAAACCGAAAACCGTTAT
>ERZ808043.23-NODE-23-length-70033-cov-8.898193_pt1 | contig 70033 bp, 58 predicted proteins | sample MGYA00380194_ERZ808043 | MGnify/ENA primary metagenome ERZ808043 (study PRJEB31490, sample SAMN06133370) | cow dung metagenome | isolation source: H3 | host: cow | place: China: Chengdu | collected 2015-05 ...
AGGAATTGGGAGCACAAGGCATTCTGGTAATGCCAATTGAGAAAATGATTCTGTAATATACTTGTTTGTGATGAATGTTATACTATATCCGCCAAAAGACCAGTATCCCCTGTTGCTGAAACGTCCGCATAAGGATGCCAAAGATTTAGCAGCAACAGTAGCAGACATTCTTAGCGAAGTGAAACGAGGTGGGGACAAGGCTGTAAAGCACTACGAACTCCTGTTTGACAAGGTGGAGCTGAGTTCATTGGAAGTAACAACTGAGGAGATAGAGGACTCGGCCAACCTTATAAGTGCGGAACTAAAAGAAGCCATCCATCTGGCCCATGCCAATATCACACGGTTCCACGAAGCACAGCGGATGAACCCCGTATCCGTGGAAACCACCACGGGAGTGCATTGCTGGCAAAAGTCGGTAGCTATAGAGAGTGTTGGTTTATATGTGCCAGGCGGTAACGCCCCACTTTTCAGTACTGTACTTATGCTTGCCACACCTGCCAGAATAGCAGGATGTAAGGACATAGTACTGTGCTCCCCTCCAAATTGCGAGGGCAAACTTCATCCAGCCATACTATATGCAGCCAAGATTTCGGGTGTCAACAGATTGTTCAAGTGCGGTGGAGTACAAGCCATTGGAGCTATGGCCTTTGGAACAGAAACCGTACCCAAAGTGAGCAAAATATTCGGTCCTGGCAACCAGTTTGTCACATGTGCCAAGCAACAGGTCAGCATGACCGATGTTGCCATTGACATGCCAGCGGGACCCTCGGAGGTGGCCATTATAGCAGACGAGACATGCCACCCCAATTATGTTGCAGCCGACATGCTGAGTCAGGCAGAACATGGCATGGACTCCCAAAGCATACTGTTTACCAATAGCGAAAAGGTGGCAAAGGAAGTTCTGGAAGAAGTTGAAAAGCAACTGGCTGCCCTGCCTCGCAAAAACATGGCACAGGCATCGTTGGAACACAGCAGAATAATTGTGCTCAGAGACATTCAAGAGGCTTTTGACATTTGCAATGAATATGCACCCGAGCACCTCATACTGGCAATGGACGATGCAATGGAATGGGCAGACAAGGTGGTAAATGCCGGAAGCGTCTTCCTGGGGCACTACAGTTGCGAGAGCGCAGGTGACTATGCATCGGGGACCAACCATACTTTGCCAACCAGCGGATATGCCAAGGCATATAGCGGCGTAAACTTGGACAGCTTCTGCAGGAAGATAACATTCCAACACCTTACCAGCCAAGGTATTCAAAGCATAGGAAGAGCAGTGGAAGTAATGGCCGAGGCAGAGAGCCTGGATGCACATCGCAATGCCATGACACTGAGAATGAACAATTGACATATATAAACGACAAATCCCTATTCAGGTGACAATGATAGAATCACTGGTACGAAAGAACATACAGGCACTGAAACCATATTCATGTGCTAGGGATGAGTTCAAGGGGCGTGAAGCTCATGTTTTTCTGGATGCTAATGAAAGTGCATATAATTCGCCCTATAACCGTTATCCAGACCCCTTGCAGGAAAAACTCAAGAGACAAATATCCTCCATCAAGCAAGTTCCTGCCGGTCAGATATTCCTGGGCAATGGCAGCGACGAAGCAATAGACCTCGTATATCGCATCTTTTGTGAACCACGGGTAGACAATGTTGTTGCCATCGAGCCAACATATGGCATGTACCAGGTATGTGCCGATATAAATGATGTTGAGTACAGGGCAGTAAGATTGTCGGACACCTATGCCATGTCGGCAGATGCTTTGCTTGAGGCATGCGATGAGCACACCAAGGTTATATGGATATGTACGCCCAACAACCCCACAGGCAATGACATGGACAGACGTGAATTGCAAAAACTACTTACCGAATTCCACGGAATAGTTGTTGTGGACGAAGCATACAGCGATTTCTCCGACCTCCGCCCCATGCGTTCGTTTCTGACTTACTTTCCACGCATGATAGTGCTCAATACATTCTCCAAGGCATGGGCATCGGCAGGAATACGCTTGGGCATGGCATTTGCATCCGAAGAAATCATCTCTCTCTTTAATAAGGTAAAGTATCCCTATAACGTGAACATACTCACTCAGGACAAGGCAAGCGAACTGCTCTCGCAGATGACAAAGATAGAACGTTGGGTGAATGAAGTCAGACACGAGCGCAAGCACATGATACCCTGCCTGATGGAACTGCCGATTGTAAAACAGGTGTATCCTTCGTCGGCAAATTTCCTGTTAGTCAAAGTTACAAATGCCGATGCGATATATAAATATCTGGTGGATAGGGGGATAATTGTCCGTAATCGTAGTCGCATAACACTTTGTCAAAATGCACTTCGCATTACAATAGGTTCCAAGGAAGAGAACAACGAATTGCTCGGGGCTTTAAGGACATATGGTTATAGGTAAGGTCTGCCTCACTACAATATATTGTCGTAATAACATTAACAGAGACATTATCCTATGAAGCAAAGGATACTATTTATAGACAGAGATGGAACAATTCTTCGTGAGCCTGCTGACGAACAGATTGATTCCTTCGATAAATTTGAGTTTGTCCCAGGTGCAATTGGAGCACTCTCCTTTCTAACGAAACATACCGACTATAAGTTTGTACTTGTCAGTAACCAGGATGGTTTGGGAACGGAATCGTATCCAGAAACTGATTTCTGGCCAACACACAATCTGATGCTTAACGTTCTGAGGGGTGAGGGAGTGGAATTCGTAGCACAACACATTGATCGTTCGTTCCCCCATGAAAATCTGCCTACACGCAAACCAGGAACTGCTATGCTTACATCGTACATGGACAACGAAGACGTGGACATGGCACATTCCTATGTAATCGGTGACAGGGAGACAGATGCAGAGTTGGCAAGGAATCTCGGATGTAAAAGTCTGATAATAGGACAAGACACAACATGGGAAGACATTAAAGAAATTCTGTTTGCTGGCGACCGTACAGCTACCGTTACACGCAAGACGCATGAAACAGATATAAAAGTCTCTATCGGTTTAGATGGCAACGGAGAAAGTTCCATCCATACGGGCTTGGGATTCTTTGACCACATGCTGGAACAAATTGCAAGGCACGGAAACATTGATCTTGAAATCAAGTGCGTAGGCGATCTCTGTGTAGATGAACATCATACGATTGAAGACACTGCTCTTGCACTTGGAGAATGCATTGCAAAAGCCTTAGGAGACAAACGTGGAATAGAACGATATGGATACTCACTGCCAATGGATGATTGCCTATGCCAGGTAAGTCTGGACTTCGGCGGGAGACCTTGGTTGGTGTGGGATGCAGAATTTAAAAGAGAAAGGGTAGGGGATATGCCTACGGAAATGTTTCTGCACTTCTTCAAAAGTTTGTCAGATAGTGCACGTATGAACCTTAATATAAAGGCAGAAGGTACAAACGAACATCATAAGATAGAAGGCATATTCAAGGCCTTTGCCAGAGCAATGAAAATGGCTATCAAGAGAGATGTAGAACACTTTAATCTGCCTTCCAGCAAGGGTACATTATGACAACTAATTTCTCCAGCCATCTGCTCCAACGTGCAGTTGACGAGGTTTCGTGCCTTCCTGGAATAGGCAGAAAAACAGCATTAAGATTGGTTCTGCATCTGCTTAGACAGGATGCCAGAACAACTGCTACATTAACCGAGGCCCTCTCTGTCTTGCGCAACGAAGTAAAGTATTGCCGCATGTGCCATAATATATCTGATACAGATATTTGCGAGATATGTGCCAATCCTAAACGCGATGCATCGACCCTATGCGTCGTAGAGAATATTCAGGACGTCATGGCCATAGAGTCAACAAATCTATACAGAGGACTATATCATGTATTAGGAGGGGTTATTAGCCCCATGGATGGTATAGGACCAAGCAACCTGCACATACAAAGTCTGATTGAACGTATCTCGGCAGGTGGCATTAGGGAGGTAATACTGGCACTTAGCCCCACAATGGAAGGTGATACCACCAATTATTTCATATACAAACGAATGAAGCAGTTAACTGAATCTTCCACTTCAAGTATAGATGGGCTTAATGCCTCCTCGTTCTCATTGCCGCGTATTACAGTAATTGCCCGTGGTGTTGCGCAGAACGATGAACTACAGCATACCGACGAAGCCACCTTGGGAAGAGCCTTGGCGGGAAGAACTCCATTCTCTGTATAACCCATACAATATTATATATTATGAAGAAACTGAAGGTACTCTATTTTGTCCTCCCACTTTGGATTGTTTTGATGTGCATTCCTTTTGAAGTAAATGCCGACAGAGGGATTGATGTACAACTGAGTGCAAGCATGCTTTATTTCTTCCGCATGTTTGTTGTACTTTTCTCACTTGGATCAATGGTATCTGCATTTACGATATTGAAGGATAAACTGGTTTCGCAACTTGTTCTTCTATCTGTTTCTGCATTCTGGGTTGTCATTGACTACTACCTGAATCTCAGCAATCCTGGAAGTGACAACCTTCTTTGGCTCATACCAATGATAATAGCATTGTATGCAATAAAATATAAAACAGTAGCTCGTACAACGACTCAACAGCAAAATAAGAGATGAGATATTTGCGTGCCATAGAACCAGAGGACCTCGATTTGATGTATATTGTGGAGAATGACCCTGATATATGCAGATACAGTTCCACCAATGTGCCACTCTCACGCTATGCTCTCAAGCGTTACATCGAGGAAAGTAGGGGAGACCTGTTCATTGACTCCCAGGTTCGTATGACAATCATAGATGCGGAAACTGGGGTAGCATGCGGTTTTCTTGATATTACTGATTTTAACCCTACACATCGACGAGCACAGGTTGGTATTGCACTTGTACCTGAAGCTCAACGACGTGGAATAGCTACACATGCATTGAACGAAGCAGCATCTTATGCAAAAAGGCAAGGACTGTCTCAATTATATGCAATTGTTTCATCTGACAATACAAATGCATCAAGACTGTTCCTTCGCTCTTTGTATGCAGAAACTGCTGTGTTACACAAATGGCTATATGACGATGGCAATTTTACAGATGCAATCCTGTACCAACTATTTCTTGACCAAAAACTCTAATTAAACCTTATGACACAAGATGAAATCCTTACTCTCATCAAACGCGAAGTAATTCCTGCCATTGGATGCACCGAGCCTATGTGCGTGGCATTATGTGTAGCATATGCCACAGAAGCGTTAGGAGAAGAACCAGATTCCATTCAAGTAGGACTTAGCGCCAATGTTCTTAAGAATGCGATGGGCGTTGGCATTCCTGGCACTGGCATGGTGGGACTTCCTATTGCCATTGCTCTTGGTGCACTCGTAGGTAAGAGTGAATATCAATTAGAGGTTCTGCACGACTGTACGCCAAATGCTGTAGAAATAGGCAAACAGATGATTGCCAATGGACGTATTAATATTACTCTTGACAAAGAGGCTTGCGACAAACTCTATGTTGACGTTGTTTGCAAAAAAGGCAATCGCCGTTCAGAGGCCATAATTGCACATGAACATACCCGACTTGTATACCTTTGTTGCGACAATCAGGTGATAATGGACACAAGGATGGAATTGCGCAATCCTTCTGAAATAGAATTATCTGCTGATTTAACCTTGCGCCAGGTCTTCAACTTTGCCACTCAAACACCCTTAGAAAAGTTGGATTTTATAAATGAGGCTCGTATCCTTAACGAAAATGCAGCTCAAGAAGCATTGAAGGGTAACTACGGTCACGAATTGGGCAAGACGCTTACACGTCCACTTGGTAAAGGTATTATGGGAGACAGCATTTTCAGCCATATTCTTTCTGTTACAAGCAGCGCATGTGATGCACGAATGGCTGGTGCCATGATTCCAGTCATGAGCAATAGTGGAAGTGGAAATCAAGGAATAGCAGCCACCCTGCCAGTAGTTGTTTTTGCACGCGAGAACCACAATACAGAAGAAGAATTAACTCGTGCCCTTATATTGAGCCACCTCACTGCCATCTACATAAAGCAGAGTCTTGGCAGACTTAGTGCACTTTGCGGATGCGTAGTTGCAAGTACAGGAAGTAGTTGTGGTATAACATTTCTGATGGGTGGACGCTACGAACAAGTGGCTTATAGTGTGAAGAACATGATTGCAAATCTCGCAGGTATGGTGTGCGACGGAGCCAAACCCAGTTGTGCGCTGAAGGTTTCCAGCGGTGTATCGACTGCCGTGCTCAGCGCTATGCTTGCCATACAAAACAAGTTTGTCACAAATGTTGAGGGCCTGATCGAAGATGACGTTGATAGATGCATACGAAATCTAACCCTTGTTGGTGCTAAGGGAATGCAGGAAACAGACCGCATGGTTCTTGACATCATGACTCATAAATGCAATTAAGCTATTGCTGAATAAATCTAACGCTGTATAACCATATATATAATTATAGGGATTATCTTGTCCTTTGAATTTACTATGATTGATAACATTAAAGAATGTGGCCTGACCTCGCAACAAGTTGAGGAAAATAGGGTGAAGTTCGGAACCAACACACTCACTCCACCCAAGAAGACTTCGCTATGGATTCAATTCCTGGAGAAGTTCGAAGACCCCATTATACGCATCCTGCTCTTTGCATGGGTGCTGGCCATGATCATATCGGCAATACATTGCTGGGGACCTGACCAAAAGGGGTGGGAGGCATTCATAGAACCCGTTGGCATTTTCTTTGCCATAATGCTGGCAAGCACCATAGGTTTCTTCTTTGAAGTAAAGGCGGCAAAGGCATTTGAGGTGCTTAACCAGGTGAACGACGACATCCCCGTGACGGTAATCCGCAACGGTCATGTCACGGAGACCACCAGGGCAGACATCGTGGTGGGCGACATAGTGTTGCTGGGCACTGGAGACGAGATTCCTGCCGACGGAACCTTGCTTGAGACCGTTTCGCTCCAGGTGAACGAATCCACACTGACCGGCGAGCCGATCATTTCAAAAACCACCAAGGAAGAGGATTTCGACACCGATGCTACATATCCCTCAAATAACGTGATGCGCGGAACCACGGTGGTGGACGGACATGGCGTGATGCTGGTACATGCCGTAGGCGATGCCACCGAATACGGCAAGGTGAACCAGGGCGCACAGATGGACAACAACATAGACACGCCCCTGCAGCTCCAGTTGAAACGCCTTGCCGACCTGATAAGCAAGATTGGCTATACCGTAGCCACACTGACCTTTCTGGTGCTCACGGCCAAGGTGTTCCTCCAGGGCGGAGAGGCAGGGAACTTCTACTACATAGAGCACATCCTGAACAACTTCATGATAGCCGTCACCCTGGTGGTGGTGGCCGTGCCCGAAGGCCTGCCCATGAGCGTAACGCTGAGCCTGGCACTGAGCATGAGCCGTATGCTGAAGGCCAACAACCTGGTGCGCAAGATGCATGCATGCGAGACGATGGGTGCCACAACGGTAATATGTACCGACAAGACGGGCACACTGACACAGAACCAGATGCGTGTGAACACCACCTCGTTCTTCCCACTGAAGGACCAGCATCTGGCCGAGGACAAGGCAAGTATGCTCATACGCGAGGGCATAGCCATAAACTCCACGGCCAACCTGAACCGCCAGAACGGCACCGTAAAGACCCTGGGCAACCCCACCGAGGCCGCCATGCTGCTATGGCTGGATGCACAGGGGCACGACTACGAGAAGTTGCGTGCCGATGCAAAAATAGTGAACCAGCTTACGTTCTCCACCGAGCGCAAGTACATGGCCACCGTAGTGGACTCTCCCCTGCTGGGAGCCAAGGTGCTATACATGAAGGGAGCACCCGAGATAGTGCTGGGCCATTGCAAGGACGTGGCCACAAAGCATGGCACCACACCTGCCACTGGCATGCAGGCCGACATAGAGGCGCTTCTGCTTTCCTACCAGAACCAGGCAATGCGCACACTGGGCTTTGCCTACAAGATACTCACTGACAAGGAGGCCGAGGCACCATATGAGGACGGAAAGCTCTTGGTCAAGGACCTCACCTATCTGGGCGTTGTTGCCATATCCGACCCCGTCCGAGAGGATGTGCCGCGTGCCGTGGATGCGTGCCGTAAGGCCGGTATTGACATCAAGATAGTTACAGGCGACACTCCGGCCACCGCACGTGAGATAGCCAGACAGATAGGCATATGGACGGAACAGGACACCGATGCCAACATCATTACTGGACCTGCTTTTGAAGCCCTCGACGACGAAGAAGCCGCAAAACGCGTGCAGAGCCTGAAGATAATGTGCCGTGCACGCCCCACCGACAAGCAACGCCTGGTACAATTGCTTCAAAGCCAGGATGCCGTGGTGGCGGTAACTGGCGACGGTACCAACGATGCACCTGCGCTGAAAGCAGCACAGGTGGGACTTTCCATGGGCAACGGCACATCCGTGGCCAAGGAGGCAAGCGACATAACCATACTGGACAATTCCTTCTCCAGCATCGTGCAAGCCGTCATGTGGGGACGCTCTCTTTACAGGAACATACAGCGCTTCCTCATTTTCCAGCTTACCATCAACGTGGTTGCCTGTGCCATAGTGCTCATAGGTTCGCTCATCGGTACGGGCTCTCCGCTCACCATCACTCAGATGCTTTGGGTGAACCTCATCATGGACACCTTTGCCGCCGGTGCCCTGGCATCGCTGCCTCCCAGTTGGAGCGTGATGCGCGACCGTCCCCGCCGAAGCGGAGAACATGGCGACTTCATCATCAGCAAGTCCATGGCAAGGACCATCTTCGGCACAGGCATCTTCTTTACCCTACTGCTTGTGGCCGCCATGCTCGTACTTCAGGACAAGGGACACCTGTCCCCACACGACCTCAGCTGGTTCTTCACCTTCTTCGTCATGCTACAGGTATGGAATATGTTCAATGCCAAGGCCTTCATGACAGGACACTCTGCCATGGCCGGATTGTGGAAGAGCAAGAGTTTCCTGTGGGTGATAGTACTAATCGTTGTTGGCCAGTATCTTATCGTCACCTTCGGAGGCAAGATGTTCAACGTGGTGCCCCTCAGCCTCAATGAATGGCTCACCATCTCTGCCATGACCATGCCCGTTCTGCTGTTCGGCGAGGTTGCAAGGATGATAAAATCAAGAAACAAGTAAAGCAAGATGTTTGACAAACGTTCGGAAGGCAATTACAACAAGCAGGAAAACAGTTCCAAAACCAAGGGCAACGAGCCCGGCTTCTGGGAGAACCTGAAGGCACTGGTTGCCGAAAACAACAAGTCCAAAGAAAGGGAGTATCTGAACGATAAAAAAAACTCCTCGCTTCCTCTGTCTGCTGAACCTGAAACGGATATTACAGACGAGGTGTACGATGCTGTAGTTTTCAACACTACAAATGAAGTTGAGGATGTGGAACAATATGAACTGGCAGAGGAGGCAAAGCAGCAAGCTTCGACACATATCGATGACAAACCAGGATTCGACTATATTGACTTCTACACAGAAACTTCCGAAACAGACATATATTCCAGGGCCTTCCGCCATTCCGACTCTACTGATAGCATAGACAGTAGCGAAGCAGGATTCTACGTGGAGACATCGGACGTGCACTTCTACATTCCTGCACTGGAAGAAAATATTGCCGAATACCGCCCAACAATGCCCAACGTGGGGACATCCCCTGCCAATGACGTACCCAAAGGCCCCAAGAGCCTGAGCGCCTTTCTATTATGCCTGCTGGCATGCATAATAGGTCCTTATATCGGTATTTTCATAATTTTTACGATACCCCAATTAGACAAGCCTGCAAGAAAGTATGACGCAGCTGAGGCATATAGGCAAGAGCAGGAGCAGGAAAAGTACAGAAGATTCTACAACAAAGACACAAGAACCCTGACACTTCCGCAATCGGAGTTCGCAGGAAATGAATATGAATTTGCCGCACAAGATGCCAAGACAATACGCTCGGCCGGTCTCGTCTCTACCATCGGAGACAATGCCTTTTGCTCCTATCAGGAACTGGAAACCGTGAACATAAAATGCAAGGTTGTAGGAAAGGAAAGTTTCAAAGGTTGCGCATCGCTAGGCACGGCAATAATAACACGCAACCTCAACTGGCTCCGTAGTGAAGCATTTGCCAACTGCCCCCAATTGGAAACTGTACTGCTAAGTACGACACTGACCCAAATAGAGGACAACGTCTTCCTGAACTCCAACAATATACGCGAAGTATCCATACCCAACAACGTAAAGACGCATTTCTTCCAACACCTGTCGCATTGCAGGAAAATCAATACTATATATCTCCTTTCACTCGACTACTTCAAGATGCCCAAGAGCATAAAGGATGCGCCTATCCAGTTCTCCAAGTGCAAATTGTATGTCCCCGACTCAAAACTGGAGCAGTTCCGCAAGAATGCCGACTGGGCACGCTTCGGCCAGATTCTGCCCCTGAGCCAATCCCGTTGGTTTGACGAAAAGGGTTGGGGAAAGGAATAATAACACATCTAAACGACACAGGCATGGACACAACGGACAGATTCGGCATCGTAATAGAATGCCAGGAGCAGATAGAAAGGCTTATCCGCGAATGGGGATTCCTGCCTTTCTTCAAGAACGGCATCCCCGGCTTCTCCATCGAGGAGATGACACCGCCCGAACTGCTCTTCGGCGACGATTTCCCCAATGGTCCCTGGGGATGGAAAGGGCCTATCATTGCCAACTGGGAAGCGGCCTATGGAAAGTTTTTCAAGGGCAAGGCTGGTTTCGTGAGCCTAGAATGGCTGCCCGACTTCATGAACTGGCGCCGTTCGCGCCTTCCGCTGAAGAAGCAGGACAAGGATGCACGCCACATCTACGAGGTACTGGTGGAGAACGAATCCATGCTTTCACGCCAACTGAAGAAGGCAAGCGGATTTACCCTTAGCCGCAAGCGCAGAACCTTCAACCCCGACGACCCGGCAAGTCCTGTGGAGAACCCCAGAAACGGCATGGCCTTCGATTCGCTGATAGCAGGATTGGAAATGGGCACACATGTCTGTATTGCCGACTTTGAATACCTCATATCCAAGAAGGGTGAACCCTACGGTTGGGGCCTTGCACGCTATTGCACGCCAGAGGCCATGTACCCCGACCTCTTCCCCTACGAGGACCTGGTACAGGGTCGCACACCCAGACAATCCCGCAAGCACATCCTCGACCATCTGTGCCAAATATTGCCCGATGTAGAACCCAGCAAGATAGAGAAACTATTAGATTGATGAATACAGATCTTGATTTGACCATAACACAAGGCAAAGCCTCCGACATAGATGCCATCGTACGCTTTCAGGCAGACATGGCCATGGAATCGGAAGGCACAGTACTTGACAAAGACACACTTACCAACGGAGTAACCGCAGCCATCAACGACGAGCAAAGGGGCATATACCTTGTTGCCCGTGCAGAAGGCAAGCCCATAGGGAGCCTGATGCTGACACGCGAATGGAGCGATTGGAACAACCAGTGGTACTGGTGGATACAGAGTGTCTACGTAAAGCCTGAGCACAGGAAGAAAGGTGTATACAAAGCCATGTACGCCACACTGAAGGATATGGCACAGGAAAACGGAGTATCACAGATACGCCTGTATGCCGACAGGACCAACCTTTCCGCACAACAGGTCTACCAACGCCTCGGCATGAGAGAAAGCCACTATCTGATGTTTGAAGAAACTATCGGTATATAACATTACGTCAAACACTAAACTACAATACATAAAGAATCATGAAGGTTTTACTGATAAACGGCAGCCCTCGCAAGAATGGCAACACCGCCACGGCCCTGGCAGAGGTACAAGACCAACTAAAAGAAGAAGGCATAGAGAGTGAAATCGTGTGGATAGGCAACAAACCCATACGGGGATGTTGTGCATGTGGCCAATGCAAGGCCAAGGGATTAGGCCAATGCGTTTTCAATGATGACATATGCAACCAGATTTCTGCCAAGTTTGCCGACGCCGATGCCCTGATTGTGGGTTCTCCCGTCTACTATGGTCAGCCTAACGGTGCCCTGCTCTCCATCATCCAACGCGCTTTCTATTCCAACGGTACAAGCATCTCCGGCAAACCTGCCGCATCCATTGCCGTTTGTCGCAGAGGTGGAGCAACTGCTGTCTTTGAGACGTTGAACATGCCCTTTCAGATGATGAACATGCCCATTGTCACCTCACAATACTGGAACATCGTATATGGCCGTGCCGAAGGAGAAGCGGCCCTTGACACCGAAGGTATGCAGACGATGCGCACCCTGGCCCGTAACATGGCATGGATGCTGAAGTCCACTGGTGGCAAACCTGCCCCTGGCCGTCCTGCCGACGAACCTTGGATAATGATGAACGTTATCAGATAGACATCTGTAAATTAACATAATATCATACAAAACTTATATAAATAATACAGGAAATGAAGAAAACCATTATTGCAACTACTATGGCACTGGGCATGGGACTCAGCGCCATGGCACAAAGCGCAAATCCGTTGCTGGAGCGCCGCTTCAACACTCCCTACGAGATTGCTCCATTTGAAAAGATTACCACCGAGAACTACCGCGAGGCATTCCTCCGTGGCATGGAGGAACAGAAGAAGGAGATTGACGCCATCGTTAACAACACCGAGGCACCAACCTTCCAGAACACCATCGTAGCCCTGGACGAATCCGGCCAGTTGCTCAGCCGCACCTCTGGTGTATTCTACGGACTTAGCCGCTCATGTTCCACACCCGAGTACCAGCAGTTGGAAAGCGAACTCTCTCCACTGCTCTCAGCTCATAGCGACTATATCAACATGAACGAGGCTCTGTTCCAACGTGTCAAGACTGTATTTGACAAGATGGAGACTCTGAACCTCAACACCGAGCAGAAGCGCCTTCTCGACAAGACCTACAAGGGCTTTGTACGTGGCGGTGCTCTCCTGGGCGAGGATGCCAAGAAGAATATTTCCGAAATCAATCTTCAGTTGGCCAAGTTGCAATTGCAATTCACACAGAACCTCTTGCACGACACCAACAACACCTACGTCACCGTATCCGATGTCAACGAACTTGAAGGCTTGTCGGAAGGCGACATACAGAAGGCTGCTGCTCTGGCAGAGCGTACTGGTGCCAAGGGGCAGTACCGTTTCAATATGCAGCGCCCCAGTTGCAACCCCGTACTCCAGTATGCCAAGAACCGCGACCTTCGTCGTCAGGTGTACGAGATGTACAACAACCGTTGCAACCATGGCGACAAGTACGACAACAAAGCTATCTCGGCTCAAATCGTAGACTTGCGCCTGGAGTTGGCAAAGATAAAGGGTTTCAACACCTTTGCCGACATGCAATTGGAGACTCGCATGGCCAAGAAGCCCGAGAATGTCTACCACTTGCTCGACCAGATATGGACACCTGCCGTGGAGGCTGCCGAGCGCGAACTGGACGACATACGCCAGATGATGCGCAAGGACGGCATCAAGGGCGAGCCCAAGCCTTGGGACTATATGTACTATCTGGACAAGGCCAAGCAGGAGAAGTTCAACATCAGCGAGGCAGAAGTAAGCGAGTACCTTGAGATAAACAACGTGATGCAGGGCATCTTCTGGACGGCCACAAAACTCTACGGCATCACCTTCCGCGAGCGCACCGAGGACTATCCCCAGTACCACAAGCAGCAACAGAGTTGGGATGTCATAGACGAAAACGGCAACCTCATAGCCATCTTCTATAGCGACATGTTCCCACGCGACGGCAAGGGTGCTGGTGCATGGTGCGGACGCTTCCGTGCCCAGTCCTACGATGGCACCATGCGCGTGCAACCCATCGTAACCAATGTGTGCAACATGACTCTGCCTGCCAAGGAAGGTGGACCTGCCCTGCAAACCGTTGACAATGTGCTGACCATGTTCCACGAGTTCGGCCATGCCCTTCATTCCTTCTTCCGCGATGTCAACTACCAAGGTGTTGGCGGTGTAGAGCGCGACTTCGTAGAGTTGCCTTCACAGATTAACGAGCACTGGGCTTTCGAACCCGAGGTACTGCAACAGTATGCACGCCACTATAAGACCGGCGAGATTATCCCCAATGAACTTGTACAGAAGATTGATGCCAGCAGCAAGTATGGCCAGGGCTTTGCCACGGTGGAATACCTTGCCGCCTCTTATGTGGACCTTGACCTGCATGTGCTCACCGAGATGCCCAAGAAACTGGACGTTATGAAGTTCCAGGCAGAGAAGATGAAGAAGCGCGGCATGCCCTCGCAGATTCTGCCACGTTATAGCGTAACAAACTTCTCCCACACCATGGGTGGAGGTTATAGTGCCGGTTACTACAGCTACATCTGGGCAGAGGTACTGGATGCCGATGCCTTTGAAGCATTCAAGGAGACAGGCAACATCTTCAACCAGGAGGTAGCTGCCAAGTTCCGCAAGGAGGTGCTCACACCTGGTGGCATCCTGCCCGGTGATGAAATGTACCGTCGTTTCCGTGGTCGCGACCCCAAGATTGACGGCCTGCTGAAGAACCGTGGTTTCCTCATGGCACAACCTGGCCAGAAGATTTCTACCGACAACAAGGCAGGAAAGTAAAGTAAACGGAAAACGGAAAACTGGGGACGCATGCGTCCCTACCGCTCACCGTTAAAGACCTCTCACCCGCTCACCGTTAATCGTTAATCGTTGCCATGCGCACATACATTGCCATAGACCTGAAGTCGTTCTACGCCTCCGTGGAGTGCGTAGAACGAGGTCTTAATCCGCTCACCTCCCTATTGGTGGTGGCGGACGAGAGCCGCACGGACAAGACCATATGCCTGGCCGTTACCCCGGCACTGAAGGCCTATGGCATCTCTGGACGTGCCCGTCTGTGGGAAGTACGTCAGCGTGCCGGACACCTCAACTACATCGTCACTCCTCCGCGCATGGGACTCTATATGGAGTACAGCCAGAGGGTGACGGATGTTTATCTTAAATACGTTGCCCCCGAGGACCTTCACCGCTACTCCGTGGACGAGGTGTTCATGGACGTTACCAACTACATGTTCCTATACAAGGTTTCCGCTCACGAACTTGCCATACGCATCATTCGTGATGTGCTCCAGACAACGGGCATCACCGCTACGGCAGGCATTGGCGAGAACATGTATCTGGCCAAGGTGGCAATGGACATAGTGGCAAAGCGCATCCCTGCCGACGAGGACGGAGTGCGCATAGCCGAACTGTCCGAAGCCGAGTATCGTCGCCAGCTATGGCACCATCGTCCACTTACCGACTTCTGGCGCGTAGGGCGCAGGACAGCAGAAAAACTGGCCAGATATGGTGTCACCACCATGGGGCAACTGGCACGCATGTCGCTCTCCAGCGAACAGGTCCTGTACAAACTCTTCGGCGTCAATGCCGAACTGCTCATCGACCATGCCTGGGGATGGGAGCCTTGCCGCATCAGCGACATCAAGGCATACCACCCCAAATCGTCCTCCGTGTCCAGCGGACAGGTTCTGAACCACCCTTACCCTACAGACAGGGCACGCGTAGTAGTTCGCGAGATGGCCGAGGCTCTGGCTCTCGACCTCCTCTCAAAGCATTTGCACACCACACAGATTGTCCTCACCATCGGATACGACATGGAGAACCTTGTGCGCGAAGACATCCGATGTCTCTATGACGGGCCCATCACCACCGACCACTACGGCCGTCAGGTTCCCCTTCATGCCCACGGAAGCCACAACTTCCACCTCCCCACCAACTCGGCACACCACATAACCGAGGCTACCATGCAACTCTATAAGCGCATCATAAACCCCATCCTGCTCGTCCGCCGTATAAACATTACCGCCGCCAATGTTACATCGGAATCCGATGGCATGCATCGTGCCAAGGGAGGTGCTGTACAACTGGACCTTTTCTACGACCTCCCCGAGCAGGACAATCCGTCCACACCACAAGACGGGCAGGACACTAAAGAAAGACGGTTGATGAAGGCTTCTCTTGCCATCCGCAAACGCTATGGAAAGAATGCTCTACTAAAGGGAGTAAACTTCGATGAAGGTGCCACAGGACGCGAACGAAACAGCCAGATAGGAGGACATCGCAAATGAACGACTACGAAGACATCATCTACCTTCCCCATTGGAATCCCACAGGCCGGCGCCGTATGAGCATGGAGGCACGTGCCTCCCAGTTCGCACCCTTTGCGGTGCTGAAGGAAGGTGAGACCAGCGACCCCGTTGATACTACATCCACATGATACTGACATCCCTGATTATCATCTGCCTGCTTTCGCTTGCATCCGACACATATCTTTGGTACAGAGTAGTACGCCATTACACTTCCTCTTGGCGCTACATGCACTGGTTGCCACTTTGCATCATGGCCTTGCTGATAGTCATGATACTTACCGGCACCATGTTCCCGTGGATGTTCAGTCTCGGCATATACCTGTTTCTGCTTGCATGTCTGCCCAGTTGGTTTCATGCCCTCTTGGCACTGATACACATGCCAAGGGCAGGCTTGGCGCTGCGATTGGTGCTCATTGGCGTATCGCTTTATGGCATTACATACGGTTGGAAGCATCTGGTTGTCGTGGAGAAGGAAGTGGCATGCCAAACTCTCCCACCATCGTTCCAAGGCTTCCGCATTGCTCATATTTCCGACCTCCATCTGGGCACCTACGCCTCACATCCTGAAATTGTGGAAAGAATTGTGGAGATGGTTAGCGAGGCTTCGCCCGACCTTATTGTCTTTACTGGAGATATTGTCAGCACATCGCCCCAGGAACTTCGTCCATTCAGAGAGACTCTTTCCCGCCTTCAAGCCCCTTATGGCATTGTCTCCATTCTGGGTAATCACGACTACTGCACCTATGGTCCCAGGAAATCAGCCTCCGAACACAAAGCCCAACTGGAGGAAGTCATTTCCATGGAGAGACAAATGGGTTGGAACCTGCTTATGAACGAACACATTGTCCTGCGCAATGGCAATGACTCCATAGCCATCATTGGCGTGGAAAACGACGGCCATCCGCCCTTTCCAGCACGTGCCAACCTCGGCAAGGCCACCGAAGGCATTTCAGCAGGATGCTACAAGATTATGCTCACTCACGACCCATCACATTGGCGTCGTGCCATACTATCCCACACGGACATCCCACTCACGCTCTCTGGGCATACCCATGCCATGCATCTTCGCATAGGCGGATGGTCGCCCTCTGCCCTGCTCTTTTCCGAATGGGGAGGCCTTTACAAAGAAAACAACCAGTACCTGCATGTCAACACAGGCACTGGTTCCAATATTCCATTCCGTCTGGGTGCATGGCCAGAGATAACAATAATCACCCTCACATCGGCAGACGTACGCTGAAGCGTGTGCCTTTGCTATCGTCAGCAAAGGTATTACTTTTCACACCTATCATACCACCTCTTTCTGCATGGACATTCACAAGCAAGTCAGAGGGAAGTAGATAATCATGATTTCAAAAATCTATTTGTAAGCCAACGACGAATGGGCTCGTCCCATAATTTCAGACAAACATAGGCCAATGAGATGTTTATAGCAAACACAATAATTACCATTGGCCATGTTTCGTTCAGTGTATATAGTTTGTTATCAATGAGCCATGCATAAAATAGATACATGACTGGATAGTGTACTATGTAGAGGGGATAGGACAGATTTCCAAGGAAACGTGAAACCCTACCTGATATGTGGTTCATCTCCTTGACTGATGCCGCATACCATACAATGAAGGGGAACACACAAAGGACACACATGAATTCATAAAGACTGTTCAGGCTTATCCCCTGTGCCCATGACACTCCTTCTGTTGGAATATATGGTACGGAAAAGAATGCAAACAGAATCAGAGACAGAATCCAAAACACATTACTGTGAACCTTCATGGGTTTGAAATTGCGCGCAAGTACCATACCTAATGTAAAAGGAAAAGTCATGCGAAGCAATCCTCCAATAAAATTGTTTGATTCCAAAGTCCAACCAACTCCCAACATGTCATATCCAGAGATGTTACATACGGCAAAACATGCCCAAAGAATACCTGTTATGATACATAGTACAGAGAGTTTGCGTGTAGACATACGACGAATAATAAGAGCATACATTATGTTGCCGATGTATTCAAAAAAGAGCGACCACGAAGGGCCATTCAGCGAGAACATTTCACCATTGCCTCGCACATCATAACAGGCTCCGGGATAAGCAGGTATGAACAGAATATTGAGGGCAAATGCCAGCATTATATATACAAATGGAGTAGGGGAACCATCCCATCTGACACTGCCTTGCAGGCCAAAAGCAATAGCTCCAATTAGTGACCCAATCACAAGCATTGGATGTAGTCGGATAAGCCTTCGTTTGAAGAAGTTCCCCAAGTTCATTGATTGCGCAGAACTATTCCATCTGTCATCATAAGCATAACTGATAACAAAGCCAGAGAGCATGAAGAAGAAGTCAACGCCAAGATGTCCATGGCTGAACGTCTCTATTCCTGTTCCCTGAGCAAATGCAAAACCTTCGAACACATGGTACCAGACAACCATTAGTGCTGCAACTCCACGCAGACCATCCAGAAGTTCATAATGCGGTTTTGTATCTGAATAGAAGGATGATTGTGGTACGGGAAACTCTTTCTGGTTCTTCATGATCTGTATTCTATTATTATTATTAGAAACAACTAATCCGGGGCAAAGATAAAGAATATTTTAAGAATATACAACAATGTACTGCGATAATAAGACAAGAGAATGGTTCCTATAAACGAAACCATTCTCTTGCGTGGGTGTTAATACAGGCTTATTAGTTATTCGGTCTTCATCAGCACAAAGTCGGTGGCTGATACCCAGTCGCATTCGGGTTCTTCGCCAATGATGTCTGATTCCGTGGTGATGCCATACTTGACATACTCGCCTTTCTTAACCTTTATGCTCCGGATGGTCATCAGTTGCCATCCGAAACCTTTGCCGTTGTTGGCAAAGGCTATGTTCTTGCGGATGGAATCGTTGCACAGTTCGGGATAGAACTCCTGTATTTCGGATAAGGTAGTATTGCCGCAAGCCCACTTCCAAAGATTGCCACCCTCGTTTGCATGTGCTGGTATGGATACCATATTCTCGGTGTATTGGTTGTCGTGCCCTACCTTTACATATAAGTATCCACCTTCATCCTCAGCTCTGACAAGTGCACACAATGTGTAGGTGCCTGGTGCTATGGTATCTGTCTTTTCTGCGGTAAATTCCAGAAGGGCATAGTCGCATGCATCCAGATAGCGCCTTTGTCTATCCCCCGTGGGATAATCTCCGCTCCATGTGCAACGGTTGCAACTATTGTTGATGATGGAGAAACCAGTTTCGTCCAGATACGGTATGTCCAGATGTGGCTGAGGTTTGAAGGTAGAATTGTTAATGGTATAAGTCTTTTGTGTTATTCTGTGTCTGTTCTTCATACCTTGTGCTATTTCAAAGCACCTGGTTATGGAACGGGAGATGGAGAATACGCCCCAAATCAGGCAACCCAGCATCAGCAATGCGATGAGGGTCTTCAGCCAACCTGCCATTGGTTTACCAGAACCGAATATCCACCTCAACAGCAATATGAATAGTATGGCCAGGATAACAAGCACGCACACGATGCCAGAGGTGGCAAGCAAGCCTGTTGATTCCGTGATGGTGTTTATTAACTGTGCTTCAGTGTTTGAGAGTATTATACTGCCCATTCCTCCAATTACACCAAACCAGCCGGTAATCAGTGCTATGACTACCAGAATGAAGATACCCAGCGGACCAAGGATAAGCAGGGCAAACAACAGCTTCAGACAACCAGAACCATTGTTGCGGTTGCCTGAACCACTGCATGTGTTTTGTGTGCTATGGTCCTGGATGATTTGTTCGTTAATATTGTTGGGCGTCAGTTTCTTGCCCTTCATCAGCAACTTGTCCTCTGGAGTTCGTGCCAATGGTATGATGAGCCACAGAATCAGATAGGTGATAAGACCTATACCCTCCACGAAGAACAGTGCCAGCAGGAGCAAGCGCCACAGGATGGGGTCGCCAAAACCAATGTAGTTGGCTACACCCGAGCACACACCTCCCAGCAGTTGATTGTCGGGGTCGCGGAACAGACGGCGGTTTTTGAAGTGATGACGTATGCGCTCCCACAGAGATGCAGTGCTGGGGTCGAAGTTGTCCTCTTCGGTGTATGTGTTACCGCTTTCTACGTTCTGCCCTGCATTTTCCGTTTTTCGTTCTCCGCTTTCCGTTTCCTCCTCTCCAGCAATCTCCTCGGCATTGCCTATCTTGCCTATGATTTCCTTTATTATTTCTATGCTGATGGCATCTATGCCCTGTTCCTTCTTCTCCCACAAGAGTTCTGCCACACGGTGTTCTATGTCGTCGGCTATTTCTTCGCCACCGTCCTTGCTGCCGAAGTAGCGCTTCATGCTCTGCAGATAGTTGTCCAGCAGTTGGTATGCATCCTCGTCTATATTATATAATGTGCCGAACAGGTTTATGGTAATGTTCTTTTTCATAGTAGTATGTTTTACATGTTTTTGTTTTCAGTTTTAATCCCGCTTTGCGGTCTTTAATCTGCTCCCGCACTGCATTGAAGTAAACTTCATTGCTCTCGCTTACTCGCAGTTTTCCGTTTTCAGTTTATTTACAGTGCCGGCCAGTTCGTTCCAACTCTGGTTCAATTGGTTTAGAGCCTCTTCGCCGTCCATCGTCAGGGAATAGTACTTTCTGGGCGGTCCTTGTGTGCTCTCTTGCCATTCGTACTTCAGGATCTTGTCCTTTAGCAAGCGGTTCAGCAGAGGATACAATGTGCCTTCCACCACTATCATATCAGCATCCTTCAGTTGCGATATGATGTCGTTGGCATAGCACGACCTGTTCCTCAGCAGCAGCATGATGCAGTATTCCAGCATGCCTTTGCGCATTTGTGCCTTGGTGTTTTCTACATTCATACGTTCTTTGTTTTAGGTGTAAACGTCGGTTAATTTCTTTTCTCGATGCAAAGGTATGCATAATATTAGTACTATGCAATACAAGGTACTGTATTTAACACAAATTTAACATAAAATTAATAGATGAACCTTTATAATATGTGATACAGCATACATGAAATAACAAATGAATATAATGGAGAAAAATCAAGACAAGACATAAACAAGCGTGGTTACGTTGCTAAGATTACAATCCAGAAATCCAGGACAATTACCATGAACAGAGGTCATATCTGTAATTTACTGAAGATGATAATATTATAAATAATGGTTTCCTTTTATAAAAGACGTCACGAGTTTTCGTCTTTGTCCTCGGGAACTTTCGGCCTTGTCCTCCCGACGTCAAGAGTCAGTTCTCGGGAGAACCAAACTGCACGAACGCGAGGTAAGTATGGCAATACTGTATAATAATCAATAATTGGGTGGGAGAGTGGATGATAAAATAATTACATAAAGGGTATAGATGAGGCAGATATAATCACAAATAGGTCATTAGACATAGTCATATACTATCGGTTGGAATACAGCAAATGCGCCATGCCCGATGAGGGCGATGGCGCATTTTGCGTTTGTATATCGACATGTGTTGGGGGGATTATCCGCCGAAGTCGTCGAAGTGAATCATGTCCTTCTCCACACCGAGGCTGTCCAGGAGGTCGAGAACGGTCTTGGCCATCATTGGGGGACCGCAGAGGTAGTACTCGCAATCCTCGGGGCTCTCGTGCTGCTTCAGGTAGGTGTCGCCCATAACGGGTGCTACGAAGCCAGCAGTGTACTTGATGCCTGCTGCATCGGCCTTGGGATCGGGACGGTCCAGTGCCAGGTGGAAGTGGAAGTTGTCGAACTCCTTCTCCAGAGCCAGGAAGTCGTCCAGGAAGGGGATTTCCTCCAGGGCACGTGCACCATAGAAGTAGTGCATCTGGCGGTTGCGGCACTGACGGGTCTTGAGCATGTGCATGATCTGTGCGCGCAGGGGGGCCATACCAGCACCGCCACCTACCCAGATCATCTCGCGACCTGTGTCATAGTTGGGACGGAACTCACCATAGGGGCCGCTCATCACTACCTTGTCGCCGGGCTTGAGGCTGAAGATGTAAGACGATGCGATACCGGGGTTAACGTCCATAAAGCCAGGACCCTGCTCCTTGGGCTTGAAGGGAGGAGTGGCAATACGTACGTTCAGGGTGATGATGTCGCCCTCGTCGGGATAGTTGGCCATAGAGTAAGCACGGATGGTGGGAGTGTCGTTGACACACTTCAGGTTGAAGAGACCGAAGTTCTTCCATGCGGGCAGATAGGTGTCGCCAATGAGGGACTTGTCGAAGTCCTTGTCGTAGTCGATCTGGAATGCAGGAATCTTGATCTGTGCATAAGAACCGGGCTCGAAGTCCATGTGCTCGCCAGGAGGCAGGGCAACCTTGTACTCCTTGATGAAGGTGGCCACGTTGCGGTTACCGATAACGGTGCACTCCCATTCCTTAACGCCCATTACAGAGTCGTCGACCTTGATTTCCATATCGCTCTTCACCTTGCACTGACAGCCCAGGCGCCAGTTCTCCTTCACCTGCTTGCGGGTGAAGTGGCCCTTTTCGCTGTCCAGGATCTCGCCGCCGCCGGCAGGTACCTGTACCTTGCACTGGCCGCAAGAACCCTTGCCGCCACATGCGCTGGGCAGGAAGATGCCCTGCTCGGACATGGTGCTCAACAGAGAACCGCCCTGAGCCACGGATACCTTGTCCTTGCCATTGATGGTGATAGTAACATTGCCGCTGGGCGACAAGTACTTCTTGGCAACAAGCAGGATGATAACCAACACGAGGATGATTACCAAGAATACTGCTATGCTGCATAAAATCAAATTTGTATTCATTTGTCTAAATCCTCCTATGTATTAGATGTTCAAACCGCTGAAGCACATGAAGGCAAGAGCCATCAGACCTACGGTGATGAATGTGATGCCAAGACCCTGCAAGGGCTTGGGAACGTCGGTGTAAGCCATCTTCTCGCGGATAGCAGCCAGACCTACGATGGCCAGCAGCCAGCCGATACCGCTGCCCAGTGCGTATGCCAGGGCATCGCCAACGGAACCGATGTACTGAGAGTTGGTGGGCTCCATGCCGATGCGCTGCTGCATGAACAGGCTGGCACCCATGATGGCACAGTTAACGGCAATCAGGGGAAGGAAGATACCCAGAGAGGCATAGAGAGAGGGGCTGAAGCGCTCCACTATCATCTCCACCAGCTGCACGATACCTGCGATAACGGCAATGAAGAGGATGAATGCCAGGAAGCTGAGGTCGACGCCCTCAACGAGACAGTCGGGACCGAGAACCTTGGTCTGCAACAGATAGTCGACAGGAACGGTTACCAGCAGCACGAAGGTTACGGCAACACCCAGACCCAGAGCGGTCTTCACGTTCTTAGATACGGCCAAGTATGAGCACATACCCAGGAAGAAAGCGAAGATCATGTTGTCCACAAAGATACTGCGGACGAAAAGGCTAATCATGTGTTCCATATATTACTTCTCCTCCTTGTTTAATGAGCGGTGAGCCCAGATTACACAACCTACGATAATCAGAGACATGGCGGGCATGACCATCATACCGTTGTTCATATACCAACCGCCGTTCTCCACGTACCAGCTCTCGGGAATGATCTGGAAACCGAGCAGGGTGCCGAAGCCGAAGAGCTCGCGGACGAAACCTACCACGATCAGTACCCAGGCATAGCCGAGACCGTTGCCGATACCGTCGAGCAGTGAAGGCCAGGGAGAGTTCTGCATAGCAAAAGCCTCCAGACGGCCCATGAGGATACAGTTGGTGATAATCAAACCTACATAAACGCTCAACTGCACGCTGACATCATAAACGTATGCCTTGAGCAGCTGGCTTACGATGGTAACCAGAGCGGCAACCACTACCAACTGAACGATGATACGTATGCGGTTGGGAATTGTCTTGCGAAGCAGTGAGATAATCACATTGGCAAATGCCGTAATGACCGTAACGCTAAGACCCATCACAATGGCGGGCTTGAGCTGAGATGTCACGGCCAAAGCCGAACAGATACCCAACACCTGGATGACCACAGGATTGTCGAGGTTCAGCGGCTTGGAGAACGCAGCGCGGTTCTCCTCGGAAAACAATTTACTCATATTGCGTTCTCTTTTGATTAGTTGTTAATGAAACTTAGGTAAACACTGAGACCATCCTGTACCATAGCAGACACACCATCGCTGGTGAGGGTAGCACCGGTAACGCCGTCGATCTCGTTCTCAGCCTTGGAAGCACCGGCCTTGACAACCTTCAGGGCTACGGCCTCGGTGTTCTCGCCTGCAAAGACAGGCTTGCCATTGAACTGCTCCTGGAACCAGCGCTCGCCGATGCGTGCGCCAAGACCGGCAGTCTCGCTCTCGTGATAGAAGTAGGTGCCGTAGACGGTCTTCTTGTCGGCATTCAGGGCAATGTAGCCCCAAAGGCCACCCCAAAGACCACGACCGGTAACGGGAAGGACATACTTTGTCTCGCCCTCAGCCTGAGCAACGAACACATGCAGTTCGCCTGCCTTGATGGCAGAACCGTAGGATGACAGGAACTTGCCCTCGTAGGGAAGCAGTTCGGTGCCGTTCCAGAGCATATCCTGAACGTTCTTGAACTCGTCAGCAACATTGAAGCCAGAGGCCTTGATGTCGATATTCAGGGAAGTGAGAATCTGACCCTTGGTATCGTTCTCTACGTTGGCATCCTGAGTGGGCTTCAGTACACTGGAGATGAAAGCAAGCAGGAACGCTACGATGATTACCATCACAGAAGCGTAGATGATAGTGTATGTATTGCTGCTTGTGTCCAGGCCCTTCTTCTTGGCAGGAGCCTCGGCACCTGCCTCAACAATCTCGGTGAATGCATCGGCAGGTGCAGCGCACTTGGGGCAGCTGGCAGGAGCCTTGTCACCTTCGTGGATATAACCACACAACTCGCACTTGAATTTCTTTGTAGCCATATACCTTATATATTATTTAGTTGCACGTTTTGCACGCTTGCTGATGTTCTTCTGTACGAATACATAGTCAATCAGCGGAGCGAACAGGTTCATCAACAGGATGGCAAGCATCATACCCTCGGGATAACCGGGATTGAGCACGCGCACCATCACGGCCACAACACCGATGAGGAAGCCATAGATGTACTTGCCACATTCTGTGCGGGCACTGGTAACGGGGTCAGTGGCCATGAACACGGCACCAAAGGCAAAGCCGCCCAGAACGAAGTGGTGCCACCATTCCAGCTGGTTGCCGCCAACGCCCTCGAGGAGCCAGCCCATGAGGCCGCCGCCAACGAATACGCTCAGCATGGTCTTCCAGCTTGCAACACCTGTCCACAGGAGCAGCAAGGCACCCAGGGCAATGGCAATAACGCTGGTCTCACCGATAGAACCGGGGATGAGACCGATGATGGAGTCGCAGATGGTCTGGCAGGGTACGGCATTGCCAACTGCTGCCTCGCCAAGAGGAGTAGCGGCAGAGAATGCCTCGGGCACATTGTGGCCCAAACCGCAGATCTGCTCCTGTGCCACCCATACGTCGTCGTCGCCAGTCATGGCGCTGGGATAGCTGAAGAACAGGAATGCACGGGTAATCAGGGCGGGGTTGAAGATGTTCATACCTGTACCGCCGAAGATCTCCTTTGCAAAGATAACACTGAATGCCACGGCCAGAGCAAGAATCCAGAGGGGAGTGTTCACGGGGATAATCATGGGGATGATGATACCGGAAACGAGGAAACCCTCCTGAATCTCTTCCTTCTTCCACTGGGCAACAACAAACTCAATGCCCAGACCCACTACGTAGCTTACTACGATCTTGGGCAGAACGGCAGCCAGGCCGAAGAGGAACATGCCCACGTGGTCGGTCATGTCGGCACCTGCGGCCAAGGCATTCTGATAACCCACATTGTACATACCGAAGAACAAGGCGGGGAGCAAGGCGAGCACCACAAAACTCATGATGCGCTTGCTATCTATAGCGTCGTGGATGTTTACTCCACCCTTGCGGCCAGTTGTATTGGGCACGAAAGCAAATGTCTCGAGACCGTCATACAGCGAGTGGAAAGCATGGAACTTTCCGCCCTCCTGGACGTAGGGACGCATACTGTCAAAAAGTTTTTTAATCGCTTTCATATTATAAATAATAATGTGTTGAATTGCAACATTGCCTGATAGGTTTTATGCTTCACGTTCCGATGGCTTTCGCTTCACGTTCCGATGGCTTTCGCCTCACGATGCGATGTCCTTTGCTTCACGTTGCAAGGCGCTTTACCTCACGTGGCGTTTTCCAGTACGAAACTATGCTGATGCTAAACAAAGGCAGTGCTGCTTATTCTATTAAGCATTCTCCTTCTTAAGTATATCCAAGCCTTCGCGGACAATGCGCTGGAGCTCCAGTTTAGAGCTGCATACGAATTCTGCAAGAGCAAAGTCCTCGGGAGCAACCTCGTAGATACCCAGAGCCTCCTGACGGTCGATGTCGCCAGTGATGATGGCCTTGATGAGATAGCCTGCATAGATGTCCATGGGGAATACCTTGTCGTACTCGCCGCTCATGATCATGTGGCGCTCGCCACCCTTGACACGTGCATCCAGAACATACTCCTTCTTGCTTCCGAAGAGCCAGCTGAAATAACTGCGGTGTGTGCTGAACATAGAGAAACGGGGCATAATCCAGCCCAGCATCTCGTCGGCCTCTGCACCCTCGGGGATAGCAGTTACCTCGGTAGCGTGAGCAGCAAGATAGCCTTCCTTGCAAGTCTTCACACCGGTCATGGGATTGCCGTTGATGACGCGAACATCACCTTCAGCTACCTGACCTGCCAGGAGAGTAGACAACTTCTGGCCAACCTTCACCTTGTAGTACTTGGGAGCCTTTACCTCGCTACCAGCCAGTGCAATGGTGCGGGTGAAGTCCACCTTGCCGGTCTTCATCAGGCGGCCGAGCATGATAACCTCCTCAGCACCAAGTGTCCATACAACCTCACCCTTGTTGATGGGGTCGATGTGGTTGATCTGCACGCCAACGTTGCCGGCAGGAGCAGGACCGTCGAACACATAGACCTCGCAATTGGCAGCACCCAGGAGAGCCTTGGCACTCTGCTTCTTGCTGACGCCAAGACGCACGGGGGCAATCTTGGACAGGGCGGTCAGACCTGCCTGGAACTCTGCCTCCTGACCCAGAAGGACATACTCGAAGTCCTGAGCCAAGGGCATGCTGTTGAAAGCACTCACGTGGATAGCCTTGGGAGTCTCGTCGGGATTTGCCACAGTGTCGTAGGGACGCTGGCGGATCATACCGAAGATACCGCTCTCCATAAGCAAAGCCTTTACATCGCCGTCGGTCTTGAAGGTCTTGCCCTCAAACTTCATGTCGCACTTTACGCGGACACTCAACAGCTTGCGACGATCGCCACGTTCCACCAGTGATACGGTACCGCTGACGGGACTGACAAAACATACCTCAGGATGCGTCTTGTCTACGAACAAGGCATCACCGGCCTTTACGGCATCACCTTCCTTGACAACTACCTTGGGCTTCAAGCCTGTGAAATCCTCGGGGCAGAGTGCATACTCGCCAGGACATTCCACAGAAGCAGTCTCCTTGGCAGCCTTTCCCTTCAGGTTGATGTCCAGGCCCTTACGCAATTTGATTACTTTTGCCATATACTGTTAATAAAATAAAATGTTGATACAATCTCGCACAAAGGTACGCTTTTTTATTGAGAATGTATTTAAATAAGAAAAAAAATGCATACTTTTGTGAAAGAATTGACGTCATGAGGTTGATTAAAAGAATTGTCCAATGGACTATTGGCATTATCTGCGGATTTTATCTATGCCTGCAGATAGTCATGCGTATCCCTGTTGTTCAGGAATATGCTGGTGTTGCTGTATCTTCATTGCTCAGTGATTTATGGGATTGGAATATAGCAATAAAGCGAATCAGACTTGGTCTTTGGAATAGGGTTATAATAGATGACGTTAACCTGAAAGATAAGCAGGATAGTACATTACTGCACGCTTCAAGACTGGCAGCAAAAATAGACATACTTCCATTTCTTGAAGGAAAGGTAAGCATTGCTAACATCCAACTCTTTGGTACACAAGCAAAACTTTATCAATCTTCACCTGAAGCAAAGCCCAATTTCCAATTTATTTTGGACACCTTCAGCAGTAATGATACAACAAGCTCACCGCTGAACCTGCATATCGGTAGCATCTTATTACGTAGAGTAGATGTCAGTTGGGACAGGCAATGGATACCCCAAAAGACGGATGGCACAATGGATATCAACCATCTGCATCTTAATGATATCGCCCTAACAGCTCACTTGAGAACCTTACAAGAGGATAGTTTGAATATAGCGCTTAAAAGACTGTCCATTAACGAGAGTAACGGCTTTACTCTCAAGAATATGACGTTTGATCTAAATGTAGGCAAAAACAGCGGTGAATTGAATAATTTCAAAATATTATTGCCTAATTCATCTTTAGACATACCTTCTATACATTCAAAATGGGATAATCCATCAAGCAACAGCAATTGGAAGACATGGATTCAGAATGTAGCCATGAACGGTAATATGCAAATGGAACTGTTGCCATCCGACCTGAAGTCCATCTATCCCAATTTTAAGATTGCCGATAAACCGATAATGCTGACAACTCATTTCATGGTTATTGATTCTTGCCTGAATGTTCCACGTCTAAATCTAACTAATCATGGCTCGTTAGATCTTGAGACTGGCATATTCATAAAGGACTTGATTAGCTCACCTAATTATATGGTAGAGATTCGCAACCTTACTCTTACTTCAGCATTCCAACAATTCATAACGAAAACACTGAAGGGTAGGGAGGACGAATTGTCTCCAATACTCACCTGCATGGACACAATAAATATACGTGGTCTCATGCAATTCTCTAAACAAGAACAGCAAGCCTCGCTTCTCATACTCAATCATGCAGGTAATCTTAATATCAAGGCAAAGGCCAAAGAATGGAATAGTTGCGAAGTCGCAATTAAGTCCGAAGGCATAGAACTAAACAAATTGTTGTCTGACAATGGAATACATGCATTTGGTAAAGTAGAACTTGATGCCAGCTTAAAATGCTTTATTGATGATGTTAATAAACCAAACATCAGTCTTCATACCAAAATCCCCAAGGCTATCATACAAAATAGAGAATATAATGACCTTCAGTTTTACACAACATTTAAGAACGAATTACTTACACTTAAAACAAACATTGATGATCATGAAGGAACCATCAGCGCTTTGATAAATCTGAAGGTAGGTAAAAAAACGCATATATTTGGAGACGTAGCTATCAACTCATTCCATACTGATAGATTGGGATTAGGCGAACGATATCCCGACAAACGTTTAACATTAGTATCAAATCTTGACGTTTCTGGCAATGATATTGACAATTTAACAGGTTGCCTCAACATCAGCGATTTCAACATGCATAATGGTTGTAGAGACAGTCTATATATAGAGCCGATGCAGTTATCCATATCATGCGATATAAACAATAAATCAACACGAACCCTTAGTATAACCTCCAAACCATTCAATTTAACGGCACAAGGTGATTTCAAGTTTACAACATTGTTTCCAACAATATCGAATCATGTCCAGAGCAAGTTGCCTAACATCATTCCTTATATACCCGTAGCATCTCCAAAATGCAACATGTCTTTTATGGCAGACATAGAGGATACGGTTCTTTTGCGCAAGATTGCTTTGATGGATATAGTCATACCAGAAAGATTAAAGATTAAGGGAAACATTTCATCCAACGATTCTATTTCTCTAAGTGCATCCATACCACAAATTAGTATCGGCAAGGAATGGTTGCGTAATAGTAATATAAATGTAAGAGGCAGCAAAGAAAGTGTTATAGTAAATGCCAGTACCGAACGTCGACAGAAAAAGGGATTTTCATCAATTAAACTACTGGCCAAAGCTGCAGAAAACAGATTACGTTTAATTGCCAATACAGACAATAACCATGCGCCCAAATTTGCTGGAGAATTGGATCTCACGGCCAATTTTTTGAAAACATCTAATGGTATGAAAGATATCAGAGTTTGGGTTGCACCAACAGAAATGGTTATCTCCGATACAGTATGGCAGATACATCCAGCAAGATTGCATTGGGATTCTCAGACAGCAAGTATATATGGGGTAAAGGTCAGTCAGGGCAACAGTAAAAGTATAGAGATAAACGGAAAGCTCTCTGAAGACGAACAAGATACACTGGATATAGAACTCCAACAAATAAATGTTGGATATATTCTAGATTTGGTGAATTTTCATTCGGTTGAATTTGATGGCTCTGCTAATGGCAAGACCTCTGTTACGGGAATATTGTCTAATCCAAAAGCAAATGTTAGTCTTATTGTTGATAACTTCACATTCAATTATGCCCCATTGGGAACCTTATATGCTAATGCAAATTGGGGTGATACCCAGAACTTCCTTTCCCTCAATGCTGACATCGTAGACTCAACAGCTAATCACAAGAGCCTCATCAATGGTGGATTTAATATCGGGCATCCCACCATTCCAGATGGTCTTGACCTAAGGGTAAATACCAAGGGATTCAACCTTGCATTTTTGAATTTCTTTACTGAGGACATATTTAAGGATTTCCGTGGACGTGCATCGGGCCATTGTCGCATATTTGGTCCATTCAGTGCTGTGGATTTGGAGGGTGATATGCAAATTGACCATGCTGATTGCATCATGCCAATGTTGGGTACAGCATATCATTTACAAAAGGATAGTGTACATCTAAGACCTGGATCAATTAACATCAAAGCATTACTGATGGATTCCTATGCTCATCCATACGAACAATACGAACATTCAAACGGGAATCTACCACATACGGCCCTACTTGAAGGAGGGCTTATGTTCAATCACTTTAAAAACCTGCGTTACAATTTTAATGCCACCGCAAACAAATTCCTCGGATACGATTTCAGAGAGTTTGGAGAGAATTCATTCTATGCTACGTGCTATGCAACTGGAACTATAGGTATACACGGAGAAAGTGGACGACTAACTGTAGATATTAATGCAACACCTGAGGCAGGAACATCATTCACATACAACGTTAATACTCCCGAAGCCTTGACCGAGGCGGGATTTATTACATTCACAAATAACGAATACTCCAAAACATCTGTACAACATTCCTCTGGCGTGAATACTGATGTTAGCTCTGATAACTCCTCTTCTAATCACTCTCTAAAACAAGATGAACCAGCAGTCTCCTCTGATTTGTTCATCAATTTCAATCTACAGATGACTCCAGATGCTAAAGTAAGGCTGCTGATGGACAGAAAATCTGGTGACATTATTGAAATAGGAGGACGTGGCAGAATTATGGCCAAGTTCCACAATAAAGGGAAATTCAATATCTTTGGCACATACCGCGTACAAGACGGAACCTATCGCTTTAGTTTGCAAGATATAATCCGCAAGGAATTTAAATTCCAACCAGATGGTCTCATTACATTTGGAGGTGATCCGATGAAAGCTGATCTTGCAATGAAGGCAACATACAGCGTGCAAGGAGTTTCACTGGACGACCTTTCATCTTCTCCATTAGGCTTTTCCAAGACACAAGTCGATTGCATAATGAATTTAACCGGCCGTCCGGAACATCCAGTTGTTACATTCGATTTCGATTTGCCTAATGTAACTGAGGACGAACGTCAGATGATACGTTCAATAGTGCGTACAGAGGAAGAACGTAATATGCAAGCAATATACCTGCTTGGACTGGGGCGTTTCTATAATTTGGATGCAGCGGGACAAGAACAGAGTACAATAGCCATGAATTCCCTGCTAAGCAGCACCCTATCAACACATCTTAACCAATTCCTATCCAATGCAACTGGTACAGACAAATGGAACATAGGAACAAGCATTAAAACTGGTGAGGATGGTTGGAGTAATGTGGACGTTGAGGGTATGTTGAGCGGCAAATTGCTGGATAATCGCCTGCTATTAACCGGCAACTTTGGATACCGAGAGAAAAACTACACTCAACGTAATTTCATAACAGACGTATCGGTTGAGTATCTATTGACCAAAAATGGGAGTATATCTCTGAAAGCTTATAATCAAGCCAACGACCGCTACTTTGTTCAGTCATCATTGAACACGCAGGGAATAGGCATACAATTTAGAAGAGATTTTAATCATTTCACTGATATGTTATATTGGTTAAGAAGAAAGAAACAGCAATAGTCTAATATACTAATTTTGGTCCTCGGGAGGACAAGACCGAAAGAACCGGGAACTCTCGGTCATGTCCTCCCGAGGACCACATTGATAGTTCCCGAGCCTACTTACACATACGTTCAAAACAAGAGAGATGCCAATCTCTTCTGTATTATAACAGCAAAGCAGGCATCTCTCTTGTATATCGGAAAAACTCATTCCTATAGGCTGTCTCCAAAATCTTCTTTGAATTTTGTAACAAGTTCTTCTTGCCAATGACCGATTTCTGTTAAGCGACCAAAGAAAAAGCGTAGGACGTTAGGCTCTTCCACCCATTTCAAACCACCAATAATCTGACGATTGTCCCAAAGCCATTTAACACGATCGGCAACGTATTTTATCTGCGATAGAGTATATACACGACGTGGTACGGCAAGTCGCATCAATTCCAATTCAGAGAACCTTTCTGTACCATCAGGTTCACGTTGCTCCGACAATGTGCCACGCTCCATACCTCTAATGCCACTAACAATGTAAAGTGCTGTTGCTACAGCTGCTGCAGGATATTGGTCATGAGGCATATCTGGTACAAAACCCTGACAATCTACATGAGCGCCTAAACCTCCAGCAGGTTTAATCATGGGAACTCCATAGTCATCAAGTTCATTAACAAGATAAGATATGAATTCAGGACCATGACTTAAATAATCCATATCTAATGATTCATAAAGTCCCTCAGCCATTGCCTCCATAGAGCGTACATCTATACCACCATAGGTTAGGAATCCTTCATACAGTGGTATGTATTCCATCATACTCTTAATAAGCTCTTGATTATGGCTAATGATAGCTCCACCGCGGGCAAAACCAAGCTTGCGAGCAGAGAAATATATTAGATCCATCTTATTAGCAAGCATATGATAAATCTCTTTTGGAGTCATATACTTGCATTGGGCCTCTCGTGTCTTCATAAAATATATATTGTCCTGAAGTAAAGAAGCATCCAAAATACTGGGTACCCCAAACTCATGACAAATATCTGCCACTGCAAGCATGTTCTCCAAACTTACAGGCTGACCACCAATAAGATTTGTTCCTGCCTCTACTCGAACATAGGCAACACGCTCCGGTCCATACTCGCGAATTGTCTTCTTTAGTTCTTTTAAATCAAAATCACCCTTAAATGGATCATCGCTTTGAGGTAGAAGACCCTTCTTGTGAACTAATTCGATTACCTCACCGCCACAACGTGTTACATGTGCCTTTGTAGTAGTAAAGTGGAAATTCATAATAGCCACCATACCTGGCTTTACAAAACGTTCTGCCAAAATGTTTTCACATGCACGACCTTGATGGGCAGGAAGAAGATAGTCTGTACCGAAGACATCCTTCATTGCCTTCTTCAAGCGGTTAAAGGTTTCACTGCCAGCATATGCGTCATCTGCAATATGCATAGCCGCTGTTTGGCGATCAGACATGGCATTTACACCAGAATCGGTTAGCATGTCAAGATAGATGTCTTTATTTTGCAATAAAAAAGTATTGCATCCAGCTTGTTGAATTGCGCGCAAACGTTCATCGACTGGTAACAGATTGAGCTTTTGAATGACACGTACCTTATGCATCTCTAAAGGTACTTGGTTTTCGGGTTTATAAAATTTAACTGACATAAAATATTTAATAAGTCTGTTTTATTGATAATATGCGAGCACAAAGATACGTTTTTTTGGCATTATGAACAATATTCTCTTGAAAATAATCTAAAATTGTGTCGTTTTGTTGGCAAAAAGCTGGCACACCATTACTATTAGGTACTTAATCATGATCTACCAAAATTAAGAATATCCTCATTCTCTTGTACAGTAATCTTACCTTAAATCAATAACTTCAAAGGATGGATATTCGCTAGCAGGATAAGAGAAATGCATTTCATCAAATCCAACACCAGTTTGTAAATTAGAAATACTTATACGAGTCCAATCATCCAAAAACTTAATAATAATACACATTGGGGCAAATGTATATTGATCTATACTAACCATGATTTCGGAGATATCTTGATTGGATTTCACAGGTTTCATGGTAATGTTCCATATTTTGCGACCACGAAGCATAGCCTTACTGGATGTTAAATTGAACCCTGTTTTATATATATCCAAAAAAGCAAGAGGAGAGGAAACTTGAAGTTCATCTGGAGTGGGGGAGACAAGGGTAACCTCTTTGTTGGCAACAATCATGGACCACTGATCTTTTCCATTGAACCATGTAGACATACCGGTTGTATGCATAACATATTTATTACCAAGAATATCTATTGTACCAGAAAAGCTATTCTGGGGTGTAGTGCCCTTGTATGTGGTAAACATGAATTTTGCTCTTACGCCACCAGACTCACGCATTAGTGCTGATGTACGATCAAGTATTTCTTTGGGAGATAACACTTTATCTGCATTTGTATTTACATTAATGACAAATAAGCATAAGATTGTAAAAAACAGATTCTTCATAAATAATATACAATCAAGATTAGTATCTAACGCATATTGTCTATACGGAACTGCAAGTCTTCCTCACTGATGCAAAGGACTTCGCGTGGCTTGCTGCCGTGCGCAGGTCCAACAATACCAGCTACTTCAAGCTGATCCATCAAACGACCAGCACGATTGTATCCAATGGAGAATTTTCTCTGAATCATACTCGTAGAACCCTGTTGGGTTTGAACTACAAGGCGTGCAACTTCCTCGAACATCGGGTCCAGGTTTTGCATGTCTACGTCCGGTCCGTCTCCATCTTCTCCTTCCATTGCCACGGGAGGCAGCGGACAAGGGCCGAGATAACTTTGCTGGCATGCAATGTACTTGGTAATGGCCTCTACTTCAGGTGTGTCTACAAAAGCACATTGTACGCGGACAGGTTCGCTGCCTCCGCCAAGTACCAGCATGTCACCCTTACCAACGAGTTGCTGTGCTCCAGTTCGGTCCAGGATGGTGCGGCTGTCCACCGATGCGCTGACCTTGAAGGCCATACGTCCAGGGAAATTAGCCTTGATGGTGCCGGTGATTATGTTTGTAGTGGGTCGCTGTGTGGCTATTATCATATGTATGCCCACGGCTCGTGCCAATTGCGCAATGCGGCAGATGGGGAGTTCTATTTCCTTGCCAGCAGTCATTATCAGGTCGCCGAACTCATCGATTATTACCACTATGTACGGCATAAAGCGATGTCCGTTTTCCGGATTAAGGTGTCTTGACTTGAACTTATCGTTATATTCGCGCAGATTTCTTGCTCCGGCCTTTTTCAGCAAGTCGTAACGGTTGTCCATTTCTACGCACAGGGACTTTAGTGTCTGCACTACCTTCTGTACGTCTGTAATGATGGGTTCGTCGCCCTCTGTGCCTTCTACTTGTGCCAAAAAATGGTTGATTATAGGCGAATATACACTGAATTCCACCTTTTTGGGATCTACCATAACGAGTTTCAATTCGGCAGGGTGTTTCTTGTAAAGCAGAGAGGTGATTATGGCATTGAGACCAACAGACTTACCTTGGCCAGTGGCACCGGCGACAAGCAGATGCGGCATCTTTGCCAGATCCACCATGTAAAGTTCGTTGGTAATGGTTTTACCCAAGGCCATAGGCAACTCGAACTGGGTTTCCTGGAACTTGCGGCTATTGATGATGCTCTCCATAGACACAATCTGCGGTTTGGCATTGGGCACCTCTATGCCAATAGTGCCCTTGCCCGGTATAGGTGCAATGATTCGTATGCCTAATGCGGAAAGGGACAGTGCTATATCGTCTTCAAGATTTCGTATCTTGGATATACGTACTCCGGGTGCAGGGGTAATCTCATATAGTGTAATAGTGGGGCCAACTGTTGCCTTGATGCTTGATATCTTGACACCGAAGTCGGACAGGACTTGTATTATGCGGTTTTTGTTCTGCTGCTGCTCCTCCATATCAATAGAAGTGTCTATGTCGTAGTGCTTTAGCAGGTCTAAGGTCGGGTATTTATAGTTTTCAAGATCCAGTTTCGGATCGTATGGTTCCAACTGGCGTGTCTCATCGAGGTGTGCTTCCTCTTCCTCAATGCCCTTGTGTATGGTCATTGTCTCGTTTTCAACGTTGTTTTCGTCGCTTTCATCGTCAGAAACTGCAGGAATGATATCCTGGCCTTGAACTATTTCTATATCCAGTTCATTGTTTGTGCCATGGAGATTCTCGTTGGAAGCTTCAGGTGTAATGTCGTTAAATTCTATAGTCGTTGCCGTTTCTTCGGAGGAAAGGCCAGTGTATCCGGTTTCTTCATTAAGTATGTCTGCATCCAAATCCTCTCCATCCTCCTTAACCTTGTTCTTTTGGGCGGATTTTATGTAACTTACTGGTGCCAGGACTTTTCTTATTATTCGGATTGTTTCGTCGGATAAGTAGATCAGGTAACCCAGGGCTATTGCTATGAGTATAAGGAATGTACCTACGGTTCCTGTCTTTGCTTGCAGGAAATCTACTTCCGTCATGCCTATACCACCTCCAAGGCTGATTGGGCTGTGAAATCCGTTCAGTATGGGTTGAAACATAAAGTGTGCGAAAGCAGAAGACCATATCATCAGGATGGAGCAGTTAAGAAACCATTTCCAAAGTCTTACCTTGTATACTCGCATTATCCTAAAAGAGGTTACTAAAAAGAACAAGGGGATGAAGAACGAGGAAACGCCCCAGCATTCGTCGATGAAAAAGCGTGCTGTGGCCAGTCCAAGTGTTCCCATCCAGTTTTTTGCACGTTCACCCTCGATCCATGTTGAGTCTTCTGTGGCAGTGAAGAGATGTGACGTAATACTTAATAGGATAAAGCAACTGATGACAAAAATAACGGCACCAATACAGAAACGTGTGATTTCAGCCTTGGACATGCCATCGTCTGATGCTGTCTTGGCCTCCTCGCCGCTCATGTCTTTCCAGAATTTTTTTATCTTATCAAGAAGACCGTTTGAAGAATCTTGGGCGCTCTTGTTATTGACTTTCTTTGTCGCCTTTTTGTCTGTTTTATTGTGTGCCATAAGAGTCAAATGGATTTTATTCTGCAAATTTAAGGGAAAAAAACGGAAAAGGGGAGTGTTTGATGTTTTTTTTATTAATTTTGTACTCGAATAAAAGAAAACTTAATCCATGCGTGTCGATACACGAATGTCCGACCAACTAATTTAAATAAAAAGCACAAACGGTCCACCGTAGTTTTGCACAATTGTATGAAGACCCTTGTAAGCAGATATGACAAGAAATTGATACCCCAGTTGCCAAAGGTACTGTTTCAGGGTCGGATTATTGTTATACAGAGTGTAGAAGAGGCTGCCAAGGCAGTCGCTTACCTTTTAAAACAAGAAGTAGTTGGCATTGATACGGAGACTAAACCGGTTTTCAAGAAAGGATGTGGCATGAACCCTGTTGCTTTGCTGCAAGTTTCAACAGAGGACACCTGTTTCCTTTTTCGCCTGAACCAGTTCGGGTATACGGATGAACTCGTTAGATTGATGAGTGACAACAATGTTCTCAAAGTAGGATTGTCATTAAAGGATGACTTCATGCAACTCTCCAGACGAAAATCATTTACACCTGGCAGACATGAGGAATTGCAGTCTTTGGTTAGAGAAATGGGAGTTGAGGACCAGTCGCTACAGAAGATATATGCCAACTTCTTTGCTCAAAGAATAAGCAAGTCCCAGCAGTTGACCAACTGGGAGGCAGATGTGTTGACCGAGGCCCAGAAGCGTTATGCCGCAACAGATGCGTGGGCCTGCATACAGATATATAAAGACATTCTGCAACTTGAAGAAAACGGCTATATGCTGGAACTAATACCACTACCGGAACAACCGCCAATTTTCCAAAAGACGCAGAGTCAGAAGGAAGACAAAAAAGCCAGAAAGAAGAAAAAAGAACAAGATAGATATCGCAGGAGTCGTTCTAAGGAAAAGATAAGCAGACGCCTGGATAAGGAACGTAAGGATAAGGAGAAACTAAAAGCAGTAAAGTGATAAATTAAATAAATTTGAAGTATAAATGGCAGAGAATAAAACTATATTCCTAAAGAGAGGAAAGGAGGAAAGTCTCAACAGAAGACATCCTTGGATATTTTCAGGCGCGATCCATCATACAGAAGGGAATATAAATGAAGGCGACGTTGTTCGGGTACTTACATCACAGGGTGAATTCATTGCTGTCGGACATTGGCAGATAGGCAGTATAGCGGTAAGGGTTTTGTCTTTTGACGATGTAACAATCGACGGTGAATTCTATGAAAACAAAATCTCCATAGCATTGGACGTGAGGCGTAGCATTGGTCTTTTGCGTTATCAAGATGATTTGGCGGAAGAATCAATGAACACCACATACCGTCTGATACATGGCGAGGGTGATAATCTCCCTGGTCTTGTAATAGATGTATATGATGATACTGCCGTCATGCAGGCACACAGCGTGGGTATGCATGCCGACCGTATGCATATTGCTCAATCGTTGCAGAAGGTTATGGGCGCTAAGTTGAAGGCTGTTTATTACAAGAGCGAAACTACATTGCCTTTTAAAGCAGACTTAGGGCAGGAGAATGGCTTTCTCATTGGTCGTTCCAATAATGATATTGCCATAGAGAACGGTTTGAAATTCCATATAGACTGGCTAAAAGGACAAAAGACGGGTTTCTTTGTGGATCAGCGAGATAACAGAACTCTATTGGAACAATACTCTAAAGGAAGAAAGGTGCTTAATATGTTCTGCTATACAGGTGGTTTTAGCGTATATAGTATGCGTGGCGGTGCAGAGTTGGTACATAGCGTAGACAGTAGTGCCAAGGCAATAGAACTCGTAAATAAGAATATAACTCTTAATTTCCCGGCGGATACAAGACATGAGGCCTTTGTTGCCGATGCTTTCAAATATCTTGATGAAATGGGATCAAATTACGATCTCGTAATATTGGACCCTCCTGCATTTGCAAAGCATAGAGATGCGCTTAAACAGGCATTGAGAGGGTATACCAAGTTAAATGCCAAGGCAATGGAGAAAATGCCAAAAGGAAGTGTACTTTTCACCTTCTCCTGTTCGCAGGCGGTAAACAAGGAACAGTTCCGTACCGCTGTTTTTTCTGCCGCCATGCAGACTGGCAGAAATATCAGAATATTACATCAGTTACACCAACCGGCAGATCATCCTATAAACATATATCATCCAGAGGGTGAGTACCTAAAGGGATTGGTAGTATATATAGAATAAATATATGGTTGTATTCCAAGCTTTCTAATTAAGATAATTACATAATATTATGAACATTAAATTCAGACTTACCATCCTGAATTTCCTGGAATTTGCGGTATGGGGTGCATACCTGACCAGTATGGGAGGTTTTTTGGCCAGTGTAGGCCTTGGTTCGTTTATAGGATATTTTTATTCGGTACAAGGATTTGTGTCTCTTATTATGCCGGCGGTGATGGGTATAGTAGCAGACAGATGGATTCAGGCCCAAAAGGTACTGAGCTTATGTCATCTGTTGGCCGGAGTCATGATGATATCAGCATCTGCATACAGCATGCATGTGTCAAACAAAGTAGAATTCTCAGTTTTGTTCGGTTTGTACGCAGCAAGTGTTGCATTTTTCATGCCTACCATAGCCTTAACCAACTCAGTCTCATATAATGCCTTGGATAAGGCTGGTTTGGATGCAGTTAAGACTTTTCCACCAATTCGCGTATTTGGAACTGTTGGTTTCATCGTATCAATGTGGATTGTTGATTTGACTGGATGGCAGACAACATCAATGCAGTTCATGTGGAGCGGTGTATTATCCATCGTTCTTGCCGTATTTGCATTGAGTATGCCTAAATGTGCAACAAGCACTAAGAAGGTAAGTAAGAATATAATACAAGCGCTTGGGTTGGAGGCTTTCAGCCTGTTCAAAAATTATAAAATGGCGCTTTTCTTCATTTTCTCCATGCTGTTGGGCTGTTGTCTTCAGATTACCAATGGTTATGCCGGCCCTTTCTTACAATCTTTCGGCATAAATGAGGCTTACCAGAATACATTTGGAGTTGAGCATTCCAACATACTCATTTCTCTCTCCCAGATAAGCGAAACTTTGTGTATCCTGTTGATACCTTTCTGTCTTAGCCATTTCGGGATAAAGAAAGTTATGCTTATGTCAATGCTTGCCTGGGCTTTGAGATTTGGTTTCTTTGCAGTAGGTGACCCTGGAAGTGGTGTCTGGCTTCTGGTGTTGAGCATGATTGTCTATGGTATAGCCTTTGATTTCTTTAATATCAGTGGTTCCTTGTTTGTAGACAAGGAAACAGATATAAGTATAAGGAATTCGGCACAGGGATTGTTTATGATGATGACTAATGGTTTTGGCGCATCACTGGGAATGCTTGTTGCTGGATGGGTGATGAACATGTACACTGAGAATATGAACGGACTGATGATAGACAAGCCTGGTACCGGTGGCTGGCAGGAGGCATGGACTGTTTTTGCAGTCTATGCATTTGTTGTTGCCATTGTTTTTGCTATAATGTTCCGTTACAAGCATACATCAGAAATAAGCTGTGACCTTAAAAGTAATAGTTAATGAGTAGCAGAGGTCTTTATGGCTTTTGTACCTTTGTGGGATAATGTAAAACAATCATCTAATGAAGGAAGTCCGTTTTTTCTATGATCCAGTTCTTTCTGGTTCGCTACCTGAGGAAGAAGCAAAGCATGCTGTTCGTGTATTAAGACTGAACGAAGGTGATGAGATAAACCTGATGGACGGTTGTGGTACATTCTATAAAGCGGAAATTACCACGGCATCAAATCACCATTGTCTTTACAAAATTATAGAAGAAGAGAAGCAATCGCGTGCCTGGAAAGGTCATATCCATCTGGCGGTGGCACCGACAAAACTAAATGACAGAATCGAATGGTTGGCGGAGAAGGCCACAGAGATAGGTTGGGATAGAGTATCGTTCTTGAATTGCCGCTTTTCCGAACGTAAGACTATTAAGATAGAACGAATAGAGAAAATAGTTGTATCTGCAACCAAGCAGTCCCACAAAGCCTGGATTCCATGTGTGGATGAACTGGTTTCTTTTGAAGAATTCGTTATGCAGTTCGGTCTTCCGGAGGGAACCTACGACGATTCTGTACAAAGGTTTATATGCCATTGCCACGAGGGTGATAAACCTCATTTGCAGAATATGCTAAAAAAAGGCAAAGATGCTATTGTCATGATTGGGCCAGAGGGTGATTTCTCTATAGAAGAGGTTGCCCTTGCAGAACAATATGGCTTCAAGCCAGTAACCCTTGGTGCAAGTCGATTACGTACTGAAACTGCCGCTCTTGTTGCCGTACATTTAATGCAGTTGGAACAAACATAAGTTCTTAAGGTATTTATTTCTGATTATACTTTGCATCCATCATCCAATACACTTTCTTTTCCTAACTATTACATAAGCTTATAGAGGAAAAACATCCATCATATAATAATCAACATGGAACGACTTATCCAATTATATAAATCTTTTACAGGAATCACCTCTTGCAATTGCGAAAAGATTTTAGGAGGTGGTAGCAATCGCAGTTATTATCGTCTTAGTTGTCAAGATGGAACATCCAATATGATTGGGGTTATTGGAACCTCAGTGGAGGAAAACAATGCTTTCATTGCACTATCTAAGCACTTTGCCTCACTTTCTCTACCTGTTCCTATAATATATGCTGTCAGTAACGATGGATTAGTATATTTGCAAACTGATTTAGGAAGTACCTCTCTATACGATGCTTTAAAAGAGGGTAGGGAGAGTACTTCTGGATATCAACAGCAGGATATCTCTCTGTTAGAGAAAACCATACGTCTTTTGCCTCAAATGCAAATAGTAGGTGATAAAAACCTTGATTACAGCATTTGTTATCCGCAAGAATCTATGGACGAACAGAATATATTGTTTGATCTATATTATTTTAAGTATTGCTTCCTAAAGACAACCCAAGTTGACTTTAACGAATTCAAATTAGAGCAATGCTTCAAGTCTATGGCTAAGCATTTGAGTAGCGAACCTCATAATGGTTTCATGTACCGTGATTTTCAGGCGCGCAATGTGATGCTTACTAATGATGGCGAACCTCATTTTATAGACTTTCAAGGCGGTAGGCGCGGTCCATTACAATATGATCTTGTTTCCTTCTTATGGCAGGCCTCCTCGCACTTCAATTCTGCTCTGAGAGAACATCTTATAAACGTCTACCTTGATACACTACAAGAGTATGTTAACATAGACAAAACCAAATTTAAGGCAAGTATAGCCCAATGGGTACTTTTTCGTACTCTTCAGGTACTTGGGGCCTACGGTTTTAGAGGACGTTATGAACGAAAGAAATATTTTTTGGATAGCATACCATCAGCCATAGAGAACCTTCGAGATATTCTAAAATCCAAATACGCATGCCCATATCCTTATTTAAATAAAGTGCTATGTCAATTAGTTGATTCTCCAGAATTCAATCATAATAATACTGTTCAACAATCCATTTCGCGATACGATGGTAAGGGGCAGCTCAAAGTGAGAATCTTTAGTTTCTCATATAAAAAGGGTATTCCTGCAGACAACACTGGCAATGGTGGGGGATATGTCTTTGATTGTCGTAGTACACATAATCCAGGAAAATATGAACCATATAAAAAATTAACTGGATTGGACGCTCCTGTCATAGATTTTCTTGAGAACGATGGTGAAATTCTGATATTTCTAGAAAGTGTATATAAACTTGCTGATGCACATGTAGAACGTTATATGCAACGTGGTTTTACTTCACTCATGTTTTGTTTCGGTTGTACAGGAGGGCAGCATCGCAGTGTCTATAGTGCCCAACATTTAGCAGAACATTTGAACGAAAAATATGGTATTGAGGTAGATATCACACATAGAGAGCAAAACATTCACACGGTTCTTCCATCGCGTTGGAAAGCCATGATTTTTGCCGCAGGTTTAGGAACACGTCTGAAACCCCTTACCGATGTTATGCCCAAAGCATTAATTACAATTGGGGGAAAACCACTAATAGAACATGTACTAAGGAAACTTGTCCAGTCTGGATTTAATGATGTTACCATCAATGTCCATCATTTTGCAGATATGATTGAAGAATGGGTAAACACTTTACGTATAAACAATAAATTTATTCCTTCAAACATAAAAATTAATATCTCTGACGAAAGAGATAAACTGCTCGATACAGGTGGTGGCATAGTACATGCAAAGGAATATCTCACTCAAGCAAATCCTAATCAAAAGGTCCTTATACACAATGTAGATATTCTCTCTAATGTAAATCTTAATGAACTTCTTCTCTATTCAGAAAAGAACAAATCTGATGTTTACCTTCTCGTATCAAAACGAATAACTTCAAGATATTTTATCTTTGATGATAACATGCAGTTAGTTGGGTGGATAAATAACAGTACTGGCGAAATAAAGAGTCCACATGATGTTGTTCACATTTCATTGCGAGATAAACCACAGGAACTATTAGATTATAACAATTACCATTTAAGAGCATTTTCTGGTATTCATTTGTTAAACACAAGTATACTACATCTAATGTCCTCATATCCCGATAAATTCAGTATTACTGATTTTTATATTAATTCGTGCAAGGATATCATAATTAAAGGTTATGAATACGCTAACCTTAAAATTCTGGATGTTGGTAAGACCGATACAATTAAAGAGGCTGAATTATTACTACCACAACTCTTATAATACGTATTATGTTTACTTCATTCTTGCAATCTTGAAAACAAGGTTTCTACAATATGTTTAAAATATAATGTTTACCTCTGGACAAATAGAGATACCAAATGTTCTAAGTATATCAGTTTGAATGGTTTTAGATAAGCGTAAAATGTCATCACCATTAGCTCCGCCCAAGTTAATGAGAACTAATGGTTGTATTCCATGAACGCCAGCCTTACCTAAACTTCTTCCTTTCCATCCGCATTTTTCAATAAGCCATGCCGTTGGTATCTTTATTTTGTCTGCATCCATCTCGTAGAATGGAATGTTAGGATAAGAAGATTGAAGGTTTAAAAATGATTTCCTGCTGACTATAGGATTCATAAAGAAGCTTCCAGCATTTCCAAATACTTTTGGATCGGGAAGCTTGTTTTTTCTAATTTCTATAATAGTGTTCCTCAATTCCTCTGGAGTAACATTGTTGATGCATATTTGCTTAGCGGATAGACATTGTACAATCCCCTTATATGTTAAATTGGGACAAAACTCCTTTTTAAGCGTGTATTCAACGCTTGTTACCGCATATCTTCCCTTAAATTCTGCTGATTTAAAAATGCTATGTCTGTAAGCATATTCACATTCCTGGTTTGTAAAACGTCTTTTTTCTCCATTTTCCAGTGATATACAATTAACTGCAGATATGCAATCCCCTACTTCAACGCCATATGCACCAATATTCTGAACAGCACTTGCACCAACCTGTCCTGGGATGTGGCTAAGATTCTCTAACCCATACCAGTTGTGTTTCAAGCAATATTGAATGAAGTCATCCATTTTCCATCCTGAGCCAACTTTTACAATTATAGAATCACTTTCCTCTTTCAACACTTCAACAGTTTTAATTCTACTGTATAGTATTGTTCCTTTGAAATCATTCATAAAAAGAAGGTTACTTCCTTCACCAATATGTAATACTGGTGATGGGAGTTGCTTCATTTCATTAGATATAAGTTTTGCAAGCTCGTCCTGGGAATCGTATGAAACAAAGGTGTCAGCATGGACATCAATGCCGAATGTATTGTATTCTATTAGTGAAAAATTGTGATTAATTTGCATGATATTAAATATTTAAAGTAAATTGAAAAGGATTAGTTCTCATAGCCAACGAGAGACCAACCGCGTTTCCCCTTGATAAAAATAAAGGTTTCGGATAATCCATTTCCCATACCAGTTTTCTCTATTAGTATTCGTCTACTGTTTAAGTATTTTTGACCATATCTGACATTACTGATTATACCTTCCGGTATAGAGTTAGTGCCCATAGCATTCCATTGCTCGTGACTAATAAAACCATCTATTATCTGGGTATCATCATTAGGGTCAACCATCGAGATATGTATTGAAGCAGAGATGTGGGCCTTCTGAAACTCAGAATTAGAAGTAAACTCAGAATAAAAGAGCAAGAAATCAGCCAAGTCGGAATTCATGAACGAGTCCATTCTTATTTCATGCAACATCCATGCCCCATCAACTCTATTAAAATTAAAAGTTGTAATTTTTTTTTCTATTAAATCTATTCGCTCTACAGAAACGTTTGTCAACGCAGTATCCTCCTTAAAGTACTTTTCGGAATCATTATTGTATATGCTTGTGATATAGTCGGCACTCATAAATTGGAAGCAAGAATCCAGTTCTTCATCAGTAACACAATGATTTGATCCATTTATAAGAACACGCTTTAAACTAGGTATTGTTCTGATACGTCTGAATTTGCTATCCTGAAGATAATTGTATAGAAAATCATCAAACAACTCATCCCCCTTGGTGTTGTATTCGTTTTCACTATGCAGTTGACTTTCTGGAAGCAAAATTTGATAATTAGAATTATAGACGGATACACTATCTTCATCAATGCCCTTCTTTTTGTGGGTATAAATACATGAAGATAAAACAAACAGGCAAAGATATAATCCCAATGAGAAATGTATCCTATCCATTATTAACTTTCAACGTTATATAACAATTTTGTGCAAAAATACACATTTCTTTTGATATAAGGTATACGTACTCCCCCAAAAACCTTCTCTATGAAATAAAATTTTTATTTGAATTCATGATAAATAATATAGAACAGCATCGTGCCTGATTTTCTTGTCTGCTTCTCAGATAACTTCATGTGTCATGATGCCTATATAGATTCCTATCACTGACATTAAATGTTTCACGTTTATTTCTTAGACCTTTTCTTGTCGGGTTTATAGGAGAATCAATCAAATTGTACCTCGTGATGTCCACCAACAGCCCTCGGGAGGACCAAGGCTTGTCGTCCCGAGGACCGACCCGAGAGTACCGGGAACTCTCACTTCTGCCCTCGGGAGGACCTTTTTATGTCATGACATGCAAAATGGCAGATATCTTAAAATTTCACCCAGAGAATATAGGAGTTGCTAGTATGGAAAATCGTGTTACCGAAACATCTGTTTTATGATTTCTCATTTGAAAATCTATCAGCATAGAAGGAATTCTCATTTATTTTTCTTATATTTGTTCCGCTAATAGCATAAATATAAACAATATTAACCTAAATAAACCTAACACTATGAGCAAGTATCCTAAAATTGGTATTCGACCCACCATCGACGGTCGTCAGGGTGGCGTGCGTGAGAGTCTTGAAGAAAAGACAATGAATCTGGCAAAGGCTGTTGCCGAACTGATTTCTGCCAACGTGAAGCATGCCGACGGTACTCCCGTGGAGTGTGTCATTGCCGACGGCACCATTGGCCGTGTGACTGAGACCGCCGCTTGCCAGGCTAAGTTCGAGCGCGAGGGCGTAGGTGCAACCATCTCCGTTACTTCTTGCTGGTGCTATGGTTCAGAGACCATGGACATGCATCCCCATTGGCCCAAGGCTGTTTGGGGCTTCAACGGTACAGAGCGCCCCGGTGCCGTATATCTGGCTGCCGTATTGGCCGGTCATGCACAGAAGGGTCTGCCTGCATTCGGCATCTATGGTCATGACGTTCAGGACCTGGCAGACAACACTATTCCTGCCGACGTAGAGGAGAAGATCCTACGTTGGGCACGTGCCGCCCTGGCTGTTGCAACTATGCGTGGCGAGAGCTACCTGTCTGTAGGTAGCCAGTGCATGGGTATTGCAGGCAGTATCGTTGACCAGAACTTCTTCCAGGAATATCTGGGAATGCGCAACGAGAGCGTGGACGAGACTGAAATCCTCCGCCGCATGGAAGAGGGTATCTACGACCACGAGGAGTATGCCAAGGCTATGGCTTGGACAGAGAAATATTGCAAGGTGAACGAGGGTTGGGACAAGAACCGTCCCGAGAAGCAGAAGGACCGTGCAGGCAAGGATGCCGACTGGGAATTTGTAGTGAAGATGACCCTCATCGTTCGCGACCTGATGCTTGGCAACCCCAAGCTCAAGGAGATGGGCTTCAAGGAAGAGGCTATCGGTCACAATGCCATCGCGGCAGGTTTCCAGGGCCAGCGTCAGTGGACCGACTGGAAACCCAATGGCGACTTCACAGAGGCTCTGCTCTGCAGCACCTTCGACTGGAACGGTATTCGCGAGGCTTATGTAGTTGCTACCGAGAACGACGCATGCAATGCCGTAGCAATGCTCTTCGGCAAGTTGCTGACCGGTTGCGGCCAGATGTTCTCCGACGTGCGTACATACTGGAGCCCCGAGGCCGTTAAGCGCGTGACAGGCAAGGAACTGACAGGTCTGGCTTCTGGCGGTATGATTCACCTCATCAATTCAGGTGCTACCACTCTTGATGCAACTGGTGCCAGTACCAATGCCAAGGGCGAACCCTGCATGAAGCCCGCTTGGGAGATGACAGAGGCTGATGTTGAGGGCTGTTTGAAGAACACCAACTGGATGCCAGCCGACCGCGACTACTTCCGTGGCGGTGGTTTCTCTTCCAACTTCCTCTCTAAGGGTGGCATGCCTGTTACCATGTCTCGTCTGAACCTCATCAAGGGTCTTGGCCCCGTTCTGCAGATTGCCGAGGGTTGGACAGCCGACGTTGATCCCGAGATTCACGAGGTGCTGAACATGCGTACCGACCCCACATGGCCAACAACATGGTTCGTACCCCGTCTGGATGAGACAAAGGCTCCCTTCAAGGATGTATATTCTGTAATGAACAACTGGGGTGCCAACCACGGTGCCATCAGCTATGGCCACATCGGTGCCGACCTCATCACCCTGGCTTCTATGCTCCGCATACCCGTATGCATGCACAACGTGCCCGAGGAGAACATCTTCCGTCCCGCCGCATGGAACGCCTTCGGTATGGACAAGGAGGGCTCTGACTACAGAGCATGCCAGACATACGGTCCCGTTTACAAGTAATACATAGATTATTAAGGGTTAAAAAGGAGGTCGACACAAGACCATACCTTTTTAACCCTTTACACATTTTATTCCTAAAACTTAATACAAATGATCAACCGTTTTATACTTAACGAAGTTTCATACTTCGGCCCCGGTGCTCGCGAGGTATTGCCTCAAGAAATTGCTCGTCTTGGCTATAAGAAGGCATTCGTTGCCACAGACAAGGACCTCATCAAGTTTGGCGTTGCCGACAAGGTGCTGAAGGTGCTCGAAGGTGCCAACATCCCCTATGAGGTGTTCAGCGAGATCAAGCCCAACCCCACCGTTTCCAACGTGAAGGCTGGTGTGGAGGCTTTTGCCAAGTCCGGTGCCGACTTCATCATCGCCATCGGTGGCGGCTCTTCCATGGACACCGCCAAGGCCGTGGGTATCATCACCAACAACCCCGACTTTGCTGACGTGGTTTCTCTTGAAGGCGTTGCCGACACCAAGAAGAAGTCTGTGCCCATCATAGCCCTGCCTACAACCGCCGGTACTGCTGCCGAGGTGACCATCAACTACGTTATCACCGACGAAGAGAACCAGAAGAAGATGGTGTGCGTTGACCCCAACGACATCCCCATCATGGCTATTGTGGATGCCGAACTGATGTACACCCTACCCCGCAGCCTCACTGCCGCCACTGGTATGGATGCGCTGACGCATGCCATTGAAGGTCTCATCACCAAGGGTGCTTGGGAGATGAGCGATATGTTCGAACTCAAGGCCATTGAGATGATTGCACGCTACCTGGAAACCGCCGTCAACGAACCCCAGAATGCTGAAGCACGCAACGGTATGGCCGTGGCCCAGTACATCGCCGGCATGGCATTCTCCAATGTAGGTCTTGGCGTTGTACACGGCATGGCACACCCCATGGGCGCTATCTTCGACATACCTCACGGTGTAGCTAATGCCCTGCTTCTGCCCACGGTGATGGAGTTCAACATGCCTGCCGCCATTGACAAGTACGTGCAGATAGCCAAGGCAATGGATGTTTACTCTGCCGGCATGAGCAACGAGGAGGCAGCAGAGGCAGCCGTAGAGGCCGTTCGCCAATTGTCCATACGTGTGGGTATTCCCCAGCATCTCTCTGAACTGGGCATCAAGGCAGAAGACCTCGACCGTCTTGCCACAGCTGCCGCCGCCGACGTGTGCACACCGGGCAATCCACGCTTTGTCAACAAGGACATCATCCTGGGTCTCTACGAGAAGGTTCTCTAAAACTTCTAAACATTACACCTTATTATATAATAAAAGACAAAAGACATGATTACAAATCTTCATATAGAGGAATTCATCAAGCAGGCACACCGTGTGGGCGATGCCGGACTAACTGTTTGCAGTAGCGGTAACCTTTCCTGGCGCATTGGCGAAGAGGCACTTGTTTCCGGCACAGGTTCATGGGTGCCCACCATCCAGAAGGAGAAGGTGTCTCAGTGTGTGGTTGCCACCGGTGAGGTGCTCAACGGAGTGAAGCCATCCATGGAAAGCGGTTTCCATCTGGGTGTTCTGCGTGCACGTCCCGACGTGAACGTGGTGCTGCATTTCCAGTCACCCTATGCCACAGCCGTGTCTTGCATGAAGAAGAAGCCGGAGAACTTCAATGTAACTGCCGAGGTTCCCTGTCACGTAGGTCGTGAGATTCCCGTAATTCCCTATCTTAGACCAGGTTCTCCAGAATTGGCTAAAGCAGTAGTGGAGGCCATGCAAGACCACAACTCCATCCTGCTTACCAACCACGGACAGGTGGTTTGCGGCAAGGATTTTGACCAGGCATTCGAGCGTGCCATGTTCTTCGAGATGGCATGCCGCATCATCGTGCAGACAGGTGGCGACTACTCCGTCCTCACACCACAGGAGATTGAGGACCTGGACATCTACGTTCTGGGCAAGAAGACTCCTCTGCAACAGTAACCAACAAATGATGACAAAGGATGAGGACCTCCACCCTACTCTTCCATCTAAGGATGGTTGCCGGATGTTTTCATCCTTTGTCTCCTCACTTCAGCATAAACAAGACACAAAATGAGCAAAGTATATCTTGCCGCCGATTTTGGTGGAGGTAGCGGACGCGTCATTGCCGGATGGATCGAAGATGGTAAACTCGTCATGGAGGAGGTACACCGTTTCGGCAACCGCCAGGTACGCTTGGGCGAGCATGTCTACTGGGACTTCCCTGCCCTATTCGAGGACATGAAGGCCGGTTTGAAGAAGGCCGCGTCTAAGGGCTACCAGATAGAGAGCATCGGTGTGGACACATGGGGAGTGGACTTCGGACTTATTGACCGCGACGGACAACTCATAGGCAACCCCGTTTGCTACCGCGATGCACGCACCGCCGGCATGACCGAGAAACTCTTTGAGATTCTCTCTCCCACCGAGCACTATGCAACTACAGGCATTCAGGTGATGGAAATCAACACTCTGGCACAGTTGCTTAGCATCAAGGGGACCGCCCAACTTGAAGCAGCCGAACATCTCCTGTTCATGCCCGACCTGTTCAGTTATTTTCTCACAGGCAAGGCCAACAACGAGTATTGCATAGCCTCCACCTCCGAACTTCTCGACGCCAAACGCAGAGAGTGGTCGTGGGAAACCATCGAGGCTCTTGGTTTGCCCAAACGTATTTTTGGTGAGATTGTGATGCCGGGAACCGCGCGTGGAGAATTGCGCAAGGACATTGCTGAGGAAACAGGACTTGGCAACGTGAAGGTAATAGCCGTAGGTTCGCACGACACTGCTTCTGCCGTTGCCGCCGTGCCAGCCGTAGAAGGCGATGGTGCAACAGCATTCCTCAGTTCCGGCACATGGTCGTTGCTTGGTTTTGAATTGTCCGAACCTGTACTCACCGAGGAAGCCCGCAAGGCTGAGTTTACCAACGAAGGTGGTGTGGGCGGACGTATCCGCTTCCTTCAAAACATCACCGGACTTTGGATTATGCAACGCCTCATGGCAGAATGGAAAGAACGTGGCGAGGAACAGACCTTTGCCGAGATACTCCCTGCCGCCGACAAGGCACAGATATCAAGCATCATTCCCGTGGCTGATGCCTCGTTCATGAATCCCGCATCCATGGAAAAGGCTATTTGCGACTACTGTGCACAGAGCAACCAGCAAGTACCACAGACAAAGGCAGAAATTGTACGATGTGTACTCTTGTCGCTAGCCACCAAATACCGCGAGGCCATCGATGGTGTTGACAATATCCTTCCAGAGAAGCCCAAGCGCCTGCACATCATTGGAGGCGGTTCGCAAAACGCCCTTCTCAACCAGTTCACCGCCGATGCACTTGGCATACCCGTATGGGCAGGTCCCGTGGAAGCCACGGCAATGGGCAACATCCTTGTTCAGGCAATGGCGGCCGGAGAAATAGCAGACATGAGCGAATTGCGCGAGGTGGTGCGCCGTAGCGTTACTCCCAAGGTCTTCGAACCCCAAAAGGATTGATACCCCCCTTTGCAAACAAATAGACTTAACAAACCCAAAATACTATGGAAAATCCAAAAGATGGTTATCACGTACAACAATACCATGGCCCTGTGAAGCGCTATTGCCAGACACTGGACCTCCGTGATAATCCCGAACTCATTGCCGAGTATCGCCGCCGTCATAGCCAAGAGCACATCTGGAAAGAAATACCCGAAGGTATTCGCGAAGTGGGTATATTGGAGATGGAGATATATCTGCTTGGCACACGCCTGTTCATGATTGTAGAAACACCCCTCGATTTCGACTGGGATACCGCCATGGCACGCCTTGGCACCCTGCCCCGTCAGGCAGAATGGGAAGACTACATGGCCGAGTTCCAGTTGGTAAAGGCAGGCATGTCCTCGGCAGAGAAATGGCAATTGATGGAACGTATCTTCCATCTATATTAACCACACAAACAGGCACATGCCTGAAACCCAAACATCAACCATGAAAGAAAAACTTGTCGAAAAGAAATATCTCATTACCTTCATCCTAATCACCTCGCTCTTTGCCCTATGGGGCTTTGCCAACGACATCACCAACCCCATGGTGGCGGCATTCCAGACGGTGATGGAACTTTCCGCCTTCCAGGCATCATGGGTGCAGTGTGCATTCTATGGCGGTTATGCCACTATGGCGCTACCCGCCGCATTCTTCATTCGTAAGTTTAGCTATAAAAGCGGAATACTCTTAGGATTAGGACTTTATGCTATTGGTGCATTCCTCTTTATCCCAGCAGCATCCATGCAAAGTTTCAAATTCTTTTGCTTGTCACTTTATATTCTGACCTTCGGCCTGGCATTCCTTGAGACAACCGCCAATCCCTTCATCCTCTCTTTGGGTAGCAAGGAGACCTCCACACGCCGTCTCAATCTGGCACAGGCCTTCAACCCCATGGGTTCACTCTCGGGTATGGCGGTGGCATCGCTGGTAGTATTGCCATCCTTGTGGTCCGACCGTCGCAACGAGGCCGGAGAGACAATCTTCCACACCCTGAGCGAGGCAGAGAAGGCCGACATCCGAGTGCATGACCTGGCTGAGATTCGCGATCCCTATGTGATGCTCGGCATCGTGGTGCTTGTCATGTTCATCATCATAGCCATCAAGAAGATGCCACAGACCTCTGCCAATGTTCAGCAGGATTCTGCCAGTGCCACTCTCAAACGTCTATGGAACAACACCATATACCGCGAAGGCGTTATGGCACAAATTTTCTATGTTGCCGCACAGATTATGGTATGGACCTTCATCATCCAGTATGCCGACAATCTGGGCATCAACAAGGCCACGGCACAGAATTACAACATTTTTGCCATGAGCATGTTCCTATGCAGCCGTTTCATCAGCACCTTCCTCATGAAGTATATCAATTCGCGTGTCCTGCTTGCCATATTTGGTGTCGGAGCCATGGCATGCACATTGGGGACGATACTTATAGTTGGCATGCCTGGTCTGTACTGCTTAGTTGGCATCTCGGCCTTCATGTCGCTGATGTTCCCCACCATCTATGGCATTGCATTAGAAAATGTAGATGCTCAGGATACATCCTTAGGTGCAGCCTTTCTGGTCATGGCAATAGTAGGTGGTGCATTAATGCCCCCCTTGCAAGGTCTTATTATAGACCAAGGAATGATTATCGGTCACCCTGCCGTAAATGTATCATTCATCCTGCCCTTTATATGCTTCCTTATGATAACGATATATGGATTTAGAGCAAATAGAAAAAGTTTATAAATCTATACTTGGACTTCAATTCACATACATATAGAACGGACTGCCACCATTATTGTAACAGTCCGTTCTTTGTATTTGGCCATCCAGCAGGGCAGCACCCTCGTGCGCATAGGCAGCAGCACCGTTGACGCAAGCGGTGCCCACCCCTCTCTCCTTCAAAACCGTTATTGAAATTCAGCACGCAGCCTATCCACCACTTCCATTGCCAAGGTACAGTCATCGTTGACAACGTTGTAGCGGGCAAAGGCTGTACCCAAGGGTGATGCCATCCTTTCCGGGTCGGGTGTATAGCCCACCCGCGGCAAATCCATGCGGTCGGCATCAAAGCATGCGTCTATGGTGGGTACGCCTGTGCGCTGGGTTACGGTGTGCTCCCTGCATGCACGTGAAAGCATGTCATACTCCTCGTCGGTCAGGGCGGACAGGAGCGTGTCCCTCAGCACGAGCAGGTTTTCCGCTGCCCTGGGACCATGCTCCCAATCATATCCGTCGCTTCTCCTTTTGTGGTCATGCAGATATGCAAACAGGCGCACCACGGTGGTGTTCACGCCCTCGGTGGCAAGGAGCAGTCCATTGCGCTCTACCCTCTTCCAATGTTCTATGCCGTGGACCTCGCCCAACTCCCAATTGCTGCTGACGTAATCTACAATTGCCTGAAAATTGAATTCTTGTTCCATAGGGGGGTGCTATTTCTATTTTTTTAGGCAGGTTCTATTCGTTAGTTTCAACCCTCTCCGCCTTTCTCATCCTACGCCAAGGTCATTGTTGTTTACAAGAACCTCTGCCTTGGAAGATGCCTGCAATTGTGGCATCACCTCTGTCATGAACCTCTCTGCCATGTTATGGTTTCTCTGCACGTCCGTTCCGTTGGCACAGAACAGGTTCACGCTGTAGTATTCAAAGTACTGCTCCGCCAGGTTAATGTCTTGCATCAGCCTTTCCATCGTATCCTCCTGTGAATCAGTGCAGCACAGCAGGCACACACCTTGGAAATACCGGGCAACATCCTGGGCTGACACTTCGCGTGCGATACCCTTTCTCCACCGCTCGCGCAATGATGCATCAAAAGTTTCCACGCCGCAACGGAACTTCACCCTTGCCGGATGAAACTGAGCGGCAAAGTCCTCCAGCCTGTGGCGGTACATGTAGTGCGCCTCGAACCACAGGGTATGTATCCCCTTGTCATGCACGATGTCCCTGATGGCCCCTATTGTTGCCGGGTCAAGTTCCATGGCAGAGCCTGAGTTGATGATATCCAGCACGCCATATTGTCCGCTCACCTGTTCAAGAACGTGCATGTTGGTCTCAAAGGGGTTGGCAGAGGCATCCTCGTGATAGTCGCAGAAGGTGCACTGCCTCCATCTGCATCCCGTGCCCTGCAGCAGAATGAATTCCCTGGGGAAGTTACCCCCGATTACTGCGTACCTGTTCATCTGTGCTTGCGGTAATATTGGTCAAGGCGGTTCACCACAATGTAGGCCAATGGAGTGCCTGCCAGTGCCTCGATGGCAAGTTTCAGCACATATTGCAGGGCAATCATCTTCAGGAGGTCCTCGGTAGAGACCGTGCCGTAGAACGCAATCACCACGAAGGGCACGGAGTCGAACAGATAGCCCACCATGGAACTGCCTATGGTCCTGACCCACATGTACTTGCCCCGTGACCACACCTTCATGCGCTCCATTATGTAGGCGTTGGACAGTTCGCCCAGCAGGAAGCCCGTTAACGAGCCTATCACTATGCGCGGCACATAGGCAAAGATATGGTCATAGGCCCGTGCCGTCTCGTCCAGATAGTCGGGCGATGGCATCCATATGCCTATGTTGGTGCATATCACCAGGATTATGTTGCACAGGAGGCTCAGGTAGATGACCTTTCTGGAGATGCGGTATCCCCATATCTCCGTGAGCACGTCGCCCAGCATGTAGGCAAAGGGGAAGGTGATTGTACCTGCGTCAAAGTAGAAGAGACCGAAAATGCTGACTATCTTCACCGCCATCACGTTGGAGACCAGATACAGTGTAACGAACAATCCCGTTACAATCATCAGTGGCGAGTCAAAATAAGTTCGGTTTTTTAAAGGGTTTTCCGATACCTTGTTGTTCATTGCTTTGTATGTATTGTGTTTTCGTTATGCAAAAATAGCACTTTTTTCATTTCCACACAAATCTCATGCTTATTTAATATTTTTATTGTACCTTTGCCCTTTGAATTCCACCACCACGGCGTCGGTGCGAGGAAGGACTTTACCGGAAAAAGGTGTTATTGAGGCTGTCTTCTTGGATAGCAGGCGCAATAGGTTCCCACACCTTTATTTTATACTCATCAGGATGTCGCCCGTAGGGAGCAGGGAGGCGGAAGAACCAATTAGTAAATGAAAATCTTCAGATTGTTTACGATGCTGATGTTGGGCATCATGCTGAATGTGAACCTGACATCGTGCAGCAAGGAGGACATTGTTCCGGACACGGAGCAAGGTGAAAACAACGAAGGTAGCGAGGAAGGTGGTGAGGAAGGTAGCAAGGATGAGGATGAGATTGTGCATCCCAATGGTATTCCCAGCGACATTCCCAACAACATCATCTATTACATCACCAGTGATTACATCATTCTTCGTTTTCAAAACGAGGATGTTTTCGGTGGTGCAAAGATTGTGTCAAATACATATTCCTCAACCGATGGGTATGGAACCATCGAATTCGCATCCGAGGTTACTGCTATAGAACGTGAGGCGTTCAAGAACCAGAGCAAACTGACGTATATTGCCCTTCCCAACAGCGTGAAGAGCATAGGGTCTTATGCTTTCCCGTATTGCTCTGGTTTGACCTCGGTTACTATCCCCAATAGTGTTACGAGCATAGGGGATTTTGCTTTCTGGGGTTGCTCTGGTTTGACCTCGGTTACTATCGGCAATAGTGTGACGAGCATAGGGGGGAGTGCTTTCTATTGGTGCTTTGGTTTGACCTCAATTGTAGTGGAGGAGGGGAATTCGGTCTATGATTCCAGAAATAACTGCAATGCTATAATAGAAACAGAGTCAAATATTCTGCTTCAGGGGTGTAATACAACGATTATCCCCAATAGTGTGACGAGCATAGGGTCTTCTGCTTTCTCTGGTTGCTCTGGTTTGACCTCGGTTACTATCCCCAATAGTGTTACGAGCATAGGGGAGTATGCTTTCTCTTATTGCTATGCTTTGACCTCGGTTACTATCCCCAATAGTGTGACGAGCATAGGGGATGATGCTTTCTATGAATGCTATGGTTTGACCTCGGTTACTATCGGCAATAGTGTGGAGAGCATAGGGGATGGTGCATTCTATTATTGCAAAGGTTTAACCTCGGTTACTATCCCCAATAGTGTGACGAGCATAGGGTTTTCTGCTTTCTATGGTTGCTCTGGTTTGACCTCGGTTACTATCCCCAATAGTGTGGAGAGCATAGGGGGTTATGCTTTCGCTTATTGCTCTGGTTTGACCTCGGTTACTATCGGCAATAGCGTGAAGAGTATAGGGAGGGAGGCTTTCAGAGGTTGCTCTGGTTTGACCTCGGTTACTATCCCCAATAGTGTGACGGTCATAGGGGAATGGGCTTTCCGTGGTTGCTCTAAATTGCGTGACGTATATTGCCATGCAGAGAAAGTGCCTTCTACATGGGGTGATGACACATTTGACTATTCGATATCCTCCGCCACCCTTCATGTTCCGGCTGCTTCCATTGATAGTTATCGGACAACATCTCCCTGGAGCGAGTTCGGCAAGATTGTCGCCCTTACCAAATGAAGATTACAGGGTTTTAATTCCCTGGGCAATTTAAGCCAGTTATAAACTGAAGATACAATCCGCAGGCTCCCCAGTGATGGCAGGTGTCTGCGGATTTCTGTTTTGTGCCAGTGTCCACCTTTTTCCGTCAAAAAGCCAGCGAAACAAGGGGTGAAAGTAAACCCGCTCAGTATGGATTGGGGGATGTAGCAGATGGTGCTGATAGTGTATGTTGTTTAATTCAGCGTCTTAGGTTCAGGGAGGGGTAAACGGTAAACAGTAAACAGTTAGAATTTGTGCCAGTGTATTCTTGCATCCGAAAGGGTAAATAAAATTTTATTATATAATAAAGTATATTTAGAAGTGTATCACCTGGCAGATGGTGAGCGGGTGGGCAAGGGCAGGGGTGAGTAGGCGTAAAACTAAACTGTTTACTGTTTACCGTTTACCCTTACCCCCTTACATCTACGAACGGAATATGACTGCTTTAGATTGATGAACCAAAGGTGAATAATAAATCGGAAAACTGAGAGTACATCGTTCACCACTCACCACTCACCCTCTTGCCTCACGGCGCATCGCGCCCTGCCTCGTGTTCTTGCCGCCCTCGCTACACGAGGCACAGTACGCTATTTCTTGATAATTCTCACCCACAAAAAGCAGTGTCGTACCTTTGCATTGTGAACGGATGAGCGGGGAGCGGATGAGTACCGTGAAACATGGGCTATTCAGTGGATTTCAACGTGAGCGTGAGCCTGCCCCACTCTACTAACAACATCAAACTGCAGACACATACCATTCGCCGAGGACGCCTGAGGATTGTCTTTTTTACACCTTATTATAATTATATGGGGGAATAGTTACGTTTTGTGCAGTTTTTTTTGTAATTTTACGGCCGAAATATAATAAACACACATAAGATGCTTACACTAAAGTTGATTACAGAAGAGACCGAGCGCGTGATTGCCGGTCTTGAGAAGAAACATTTCACAGGTGCCCGCGAGGCCATTGCCCAGGTGATGGAGATTGACAGACAGCGCCGTGCAGCACAGACACAACTGGACAAGAACCTGTCCGACGCCAAGAAACTGGCGGCTGAGATTGGCGCCCTGATGAAGCAGGGCAAGAAGGACGAGGCTGAGGCCGTGAAGGCAAAGGTGGCAGAGATAAAGACCGCCAACGAGACCCTGAAGGCCGACATGGAGAATGCCGAAAAGGAACTGACCGCAAAACTCTGCCAGATACCCAACATCCCCTACGACGAGGTGCCCGAGGGCAAGTGCGCCGAGGACAACTGGGTGGTGAAGTCCAACCTGAAGGAGTGCGTGGAGGGACAGGACACCGTGGGCAATTGGGATGCCGACCCCACCACAGAGGGCGAGATGTTGCCACACTGGGAACTGTGCAAGAAGTACAACCTGATAGACTTTGACCTGGGCGTGAAGATAACCGGTGCCGGTTTCCCTGTTTACCGTGGCCTTGGTGCCCGTCTGCAGCGTGCGCTGATAAACTTCTTCCTGGACGAGGCACGCTCTGCCGGCTACGAGGAGATTATGCCTCCCACGGTGGTGAATGCCGCCAGCGGATATGGCACTGGCCAGTTGCCCGACAAGGAGGGACAGATGTATCATTGCGGTTTGGACGACCTCTACCTGATTCCCACCGCCGAGGTGCCCGTAACAAACATCTACCGCGATGTTATTCTGGACGAGAAGGAACTGCCCATCAAAAACTGTGCCTACACCCAGTGCTTCCGCCGCGAGGCTGGTTCCTATGGCAAGGACGTGCGCGGCCTGAACCGTCTGCATGAGTTCTCAAAGGTGGAGATCGTTCGCATAGACACTCCCGAGCACTCTGCCGAGAGCCACAAGGAGATGATTGCGCATGTGGAGGGCCTGCTCCAGAAGTTGGAACTCCCCTACCGTATCCTGCGCCTGTGCGGCGGCGACCAGTCGTTCACCAGCGCCGTGTGCTACGACTTCGAGGTGTTCAGCCAGGCACAGAAGCGTTGGCTGGAGGTAAGTTCGGTGAGCAACTTTGACACCTACCAGGCAAACCGTCTGAAGTGCCGTGTGCGCCGCCAGGCCGACAAGAAGACCGAGATAGCACACACGCTGAACGGTTCTGCCCTGGCATTGCCCCGCATAGTGGCTGCATTGCTGGAGAACAACCAGACGGAACAAGGCATCCGCATACCCGCCGCACTGGTACCCTATATGGGTTGCGAGTTTATCAACTAATACGTGGGCATAGCCACACAAAAACATAAATCTACAACAAGATGAACAAGATAGTAAGCAAAACACAATATAGCGAGAAGGTTTACCGCCTGGAGATAGAGGCTCCGCTGATTGCCAAGGCTCGCAAGGCAGGTCATTTCGTTATCGTCCGTGTGGGCGAACAGGGCGAGCGTATGCCCCTGACCATTGCTGGTGCAGACACCGAGAAGGGCACTATCACCCTGGTGGTGCAGAAGGTGGGCCTGTCTTCAACCCGTTTGTGCGACCTGAACGTGGGCGACGAGGTAACCGACATCGTAGGTCCTCTGGGCAAGGCCACTCATATCGAGAACTATGGCACCGTACTTTGTGCCGGTGGTGGTGTGGGTACTGCTCCCATGCTGCCCATCATCCAGGCCCTGAAGGCTGCCGGCAACCGTGTGATCAGCGTTATCGCCGGCCGTAGCAAGGATCTTATCATCCTGGAGGACGAGGTTCGTGCCTCTTCCGACGAGGTCATCATCATGACCGACGACGGCTCATACGGCAAGCAGGGCGTAGTGACCGTGGGTATGGAGGAAGTTATCCAGCGCGAGAAGGTGGACAAGTGCTTTGCCATCGGTCCTGCCATCATGATGAAGTTCTGCTGCCTGCTGACCAAGAAGTACGAGATTCCCACCGACGTTTCCTTGAACACCATCATGGTGGACGGTACAGGTATGTGTGGTGCATGCCGCATTACCGTGGGTGGCAAGACTCGCTTTGTGTGCGTGGATGGCCCCGAGTTCGACGGACATCAGGTGGACTTCGACGAGATGCTGAAGCGTGCCGGCTCCTTCCGCCGCGTTGAGCAGGAGGAGATGAGCCACCTGGACAACCCCATCCAGTGCAAGGCAGAGAATACTATCGTTGCCGACGAGTTGCTTTCTCGCGAGGCAAAGGACATGGACATGACCACTCCCATGGATGTGCTCACCGACCGCAAGGCCGAGTGGCGCGAGGAACTCCGCAAGAGCATGAAGGGCAAGGAGCGCTCCGAGATTGAGCGCGTGAAGATGCCCGAACTGGATCCCGTATATCGTGCCACAACACGCACCGAGGAGGTGAACATCGGCCTTACCCGCGAGCAGGCCATCACCGAGGCAAAGCGTTGTCTGGACTGTGCCAACCCCACATGTATGCAGGGCTGCCCCGTGAGCATCAACATACCTTCGTTCATCAAGAACATAGAGCGTGGCGAGTTCCTCAATGCTGCCCGCGTGCTGAAGAGCACCTCTGCCCTGCCCGCCGTATGCGGACGTGTGTGTCCTCAGGAGAAGCAGTGCGAGAGCCAGTGCATGCATGTCAAGATGGGTCATCAGCCCGTGGCTATCGGCTATCTGGAGCGCTTCAGTGCCGACTTCGAGCGCGAGAGCGGCCACATCTCTCTGCCCGAGGTGGCAGAGAAGAATGGCAAGAAGATTGCCGTTATCGGTTCAGGTCCTGCCGGATTGAGTTTTGCCGGTGATATGGCCAAGTTGGGCTACGACGTTACCGTCTTCGAGGCCCTGCACGAGATTGGCGGCGTACTGAAGTATGGTATTCCCGAGTTCCGTCTGCCCAACAAGATTGTGGACGTGGAGATAGACAACCTGCGCAAGATTGGCGTTAACTTCATCAAGGACTGCATCGTGGGCAAGACCATCTCTGTGAAGGAACTGGAGGCCGAGGGCTTCGAGGGTATCTTCGTAGGTTCCGGTGCAGGACTGCCCAACTTCATGAACATCCCCGGCGAGAACTTCATCAACATTATGTCTTCCAATGAGTACCTTACCCGTGTGAACCTGATGGATGCTTCCAACCCCGACACAGATACTCCCATCAACCCTGCCAAGAGCGTTATGGTTGTGGGTGGCGGTAACACCGCTATGGACTCTTGCCGTACGGCCAAGCGTCTGGGTGCAGAGAAGGTGTACATTGTTTACCGTCGTTCCGAGGCCGAGATGCCTGCACGTCTGGAGGAGGTGAAGCATGCCAAGGAGGAGGGCATTGAGTTCCTCACCTTGCACAATCCCCTGGAATACCTTGCCGACGAGACAGGTGCCGTGCGTGCCGTAGTGCTCCAGAAGATGGAACTGGGCGAGCCCGATGCCTCTGGACGCCGTTCTCCCCAGCCCATACCCGGTGCTACCGTTACCCTGGACATCGACCAGGCCATCGTTGCCGTGGGCGTGTCTCCCAACCCCATCGTTCCCACCTCAATCGAGGGACTGGAACTGGGCCGCAAGAACACTATCGTAGTTGGCGAGAACATGCAGACAAACCTGCCCACTATCTTTGCCGGTGGCGACATCGTGCGCGGCGGTGCTACCGTTATCCTGGCAATGGGCGACGGTCGCCGTGCTGCCCAGTCAATGCACGAGTACCTCTCAAAGTAAATTACTATCAACCACACACTTCAAAACCGCTGACATGAAGAAACTATTCATATTCGCACTTCTCATCCTCCTGACGCTGGGCGCTTCTGCTCAGCGCAGAAGGAGAGCAAAGACTCCTCCGCCTCCCACTCCCGAGGAACTGGCGGAAATGGCACGTAAGGAAAAGTTCGACCGCAAGTTGCAGGCCGTCGAGCGTGTAACCTTCATTGACTCCATTCTCCTGAAAAAGTCGGAAGTGATGGATGTGCTCAGCCTTGGCCAGGAAACAGGCAGCGTGCATCAGTACAACAAGTTCTTCGCGTCTGCCCAGGAGGACACCCTGGACTGCACCCTGTTCCTCTCGCAACTGGGCGACAAGATTATCTATGCCAAGCCCGACACGGCCTCCGTGCTCCATCTCTATGCCAGCGAAATGATAGGACAGAAGTGGTCAAAGAGCGTGGCACTGCCCGGACTTGAGGATTCTGTCAACCACAACTATCCCTTCATGCTTACCGACGGAAGCACCCTGTACTATGCCTCCAAAAGCGAAGAGGGACTCGGCGGATACGACATCTACATGACCCGATGGGACGACGATGACCAGCGCTTCCTGAAACCCGAGAACATAGGCATGCCATTCAATTCACCAGCCAACGACTATCTGTATCTCATTGACGAGTTCAACCAGCTCGGCTGGTTCCTGACTGACAGAGGCCAGAGTGCCGACACGGTATGCCTCTACTGCTTCATTCCCAACGAAGTACGCAGGATATACAATGCCAGCGAACTGGGATACGACACACTGGTGGCTTATGCCGACATACGCAGCATCAGGGATACATGGGTGGATAAAAACCAAGTTCTGGAAGCGCAAAAGCGCCTGCTTTCCACCAGAGACAAGACCAAGAAGGCAAAGACCCATCAATTCAACTTTATCGTCAACGACCGTATCACGTATAACAGCATATCCCAGTTCCGACACGAGGAAAGCCGAAAAATGGCCGAGAAATGGATGAAGATGTCTGCAGAGCGCAATACCGTTTCTGGGCAACTCGAAGACCTCAGGCACCAGTACCATGTCGCCAACTCCGAGAAAAAGGCAGAACTGGCAACAAAGATACTACCCCTGGAGCAGAGGTACGAAAAACTTGTTGCCGGCCTCCGTACGCTGGAAAAGGAAATACGGGCCTTCGAGCAGAGATAATGCTGCCCTACGTCCCTATATCTCTCACACACTGCCCCACCCTATTAACCTAAACACACACATGCCATGATCTATCCCCCATCCGAACTAATAATAAACCCCGACGGTTCCGCATTCCATTTGCACATCCGTCCCGAACAACTTGCAGACCGTGTAATCCTTGTTGGCGATCCTGGACGCGTGGAAACCGTGGCTTCACACTTTGAAACACGTGAGTGCAACATTTCCTCACGCGAATTCTGTACCGTCACTGGAACATATCATGGCAAGCGCATCACCGTGCTTTCTACCGGTATTGGATGCGACAACATAGACATCGTGATGAACGAACTGGATGCTCTGGCAAACATCAATTTCCAGACACGAGAAGATAACCCACAGTTCCGTCAACTCACCCTCGTTCGCATCGGTACCTGCGGCGGACTCCAACCCGAAACACCTCTGGGAACCTTCATAGCCAGCGAGAAAAGCATAGGCTTCGACGGCCTGCTCAACTACTATGCCGACCGAAACAGGGTGTGCGACCTTGAACTGGAAGAGGCATTCCGTAAGCACATGGATTGGTCCCCACAGAAAGGCGCTCCCTATGTGGCAACCGCCGACGTCGGACTCCTGCAACAGATTGCCGCCGACGATATGGTTCGTGGCATCACCATCGCTTGCGGAGGTTTCTATGGTCCTCAGGGCAGAAGAATCAGGATGGAGATTCAGGACCCCGAACAGAATGCCAAGGTCGAGGCCTTCAGGTATCACACCTGTGAAAACGGCACGCCACGGCAACTGAAGATATGCAACTTCGAGATGGAGTCTTCGGCTCTTGCCGGTCTTGCCTCCATTCTCGGACACCGTGCCATGACCTGTTGTATGGTAATAGCTAACCGCTATGCGCAGGAAATGAACACTTCCTATAAGAATACCATCGACAATCTAATTTCTCTCGTCTTGGAGAGAATCTAACCCCCCGCCTTCTCTCCCCACAGAGAGGCGTACACCTTATTTATACATATATAATGTCAACCATCTGTGCACCTGCCACCGCTCCCGGTGGAGCAATGGCAGTAATTAGAGTATCTGGCCCCGAGGCCATCTCCATAACATCACGCATCTTCTCCAAGGACCTGACCCAGGCCAAGGGATACACGCTTCACTACGGCAATATCCTGAGCCCCGAAAACAAGACAACGGATAATGCCCAGTGCTCAAACAACATGGCATCTCCCGACCGCATAATAGACGATGTAATTGTTTCCGTATTCCGCTCGCCTCACTCTTACACGGGCGAGGATAGTACGGAAATATCTTGTCACGGCAGCCGTTTCATCGTACAGAAGATTATTGAGGTTCTCATCCAGGCAGGCGCTCGCATGGCCACACCTGGCGAGTTCACCAAAAGGGCATTCCTGGCAGGTAAGATGGACCTTTCCCAGGCCGAGGCCGTAGCCGATCTCATTGCCTCCAGCAACGAAGCCACACACCGCATGGCCATGTCGCAGATGCGAGGTGGCTTCTCGCGCGAACTGGACATGCTCAGAGAACAACTCCTGCATATCACCTCTCTCCTCGAACTTGAACTCGACTTCTCCGACCACGACGACATAGAATTTGCCGACCGCACAGAACTCACCCAACTCATTGATTCTCTGTATAGGCACATTCAGCAGTTAACCGAATCCTTCCGTACAGGCAATGCCCTGAAGACTGGCATCCCTGTTGCTATAATAGGTGCGCCAAACGTGGGTAAAAGCACCCTCATGAATGCCCTCGTTCACGATGAACGCGCCATCGTTTCCGACATTCAGGGCACCACACGCGACCTCATCGAGGACACCATACAGATAGAGGGCATCACTTTCCGTTTCATTGACACGGCAGGCATCCGCAAAACCACCGACCGCATAGAGCAGATGGGTATAGAGCGCTCCATGCAGGCAGCAAAAAAAGCAGACATCATCATATTGCTCACCGAACCCAACAAGAATTTTCCTGACATACGCATCCCCCACTCTCCCGAAACTCCGGACCTTCCTATCATCCTGCGTGTCATCAACAAGAGCGACCTTGTCATGCCCGACTCATCCTTCCTTTACCATCGCAAGCAGAAGGACCAGGACATCCACATATCATCAATGACTGGTGCAGGAATGCCCGTTCTCCTGAGTTCCCTGGTAAGTGCTGCCCATCAGGTTTTGTCTGTAAATCAAGGCAACGACTCCACCATCGTAACCAACCTCCGTCATTACGAAGCCCTCCATCACGCCCTCGAAGCCGTTGCCCGTGTACGTCATGCCATAGCTGATAACATCCCCGGCGACCTCATCGCTGAAGACCTCCGCCAATGCCTCCACCACCTTGCCGAAATCACCGGTGGCGAAATCACCTCCGACGCCATCCTCTCCAACATCTTCAAAAACTTCTGCATCGGGAAATAAATACCTATTAGAAAATCTATTAAGTACAATATGAACACAAACGCAACCCTTAAAGGGCTGCGTTTGTTGTCTTCAGTACAAATAGAAGAACTTATATAATTCCTCCTTCAGTCCATATGCCCATTCACAACCTAAAGGGATTGTATTAAGGATAAGTAACGCCATCAATTGGATTAACGTTAATACACATATAAATATCACTAACCCATGTTTTGTCATATTCTCATCCATACCATTTATCCTATTTTCTCGCAAATCAAGAATGAAGCGTTCATCTTCGATTTGTCGAAGTTGGTTGAGTACTTACTGTTGAATGCCTTTGCTATCACATCGTGATAAGAGGGAATACCTAATGGAGGTGTCCCTGTCGGAGTACCCAATTCAATAAACAATTGCTTACCGGTTCCCCAGTTCCAATTGTTCTTTGCTGATATTTTCCAAAGTGTCATAGTACTAATGATTTTTGTCAAATTAATTATGCTGTAATCTCTGATATAATTTGTGCTTTACGCTGCTCAACAATGCGGGTCCATAACGATGAACCCTGCAACTTTGCAGCAGGAATGTACTCTTTATACCGCTCATAAAATTCAATTGCAGAAGCATCAGAATATAAATTATAGTTATCTATAACTGATTCCCAATCCCATTTGTCGGCAAATTTTTCCAAGAGTTGATTGTTTATATAATCATTACCCGATAATTCGCCCCAATCCCACTTTTCTTTGAATATCTCAATGATATTTTCTCTTAATACTTTCTCATCTGCATATCTCGATAGTAAATCCCAATTGATTCTATGTTTGAACTTCTGAAGCATCGGCACAGTCCAAAGGATATTTCTATTTTTTGAAACTTTCTGCCAATCAATCTTGTCCTGATACTTTTCTAATAATGCTTCAGTCCAACACAATTCATTTGAAAGTTCCTTCCACGCTCCTTCATCTGCAATACGTTGCATGAAGTCATTGCTCAATGTTTTTGTTGCCATAATACTATATTTTAAGTGAAACATTTAATTTTCTGATGCAAAGTAAAAAGCAACCTCTGCCGTTTTAGGGCAGAGGTTGCAAAATTATATCGTTAGAATTCCCTTTGTCAATAGATAAAACTATACCTTTTTAATAATTTCACAAAATTTATCAGCACATTCTTTGTTCGCGAAAGGTTCAAAGACCTCCTTCCACAAATCATTGGCTAATTGAGCTGCATTATCCTTTGCCCTGTAAAGGCAGCCTTCCACAGACGTTGTACTTTCATCGACATCAAATATGGTTGAGGGAATCACCTTTATGAAAGGAAACCAGCCATGGTTTTCTATGTTCTCTTCGTAGTCATCCAATGGGAGAGAATCCTCGTAGGATTTTATCTCATTAAATACATTACGGCTGTTGGCATTCTTGGCATCAACCCACAAGCATGCACCACGCTTGCACCATGGATAAGTCGAATTGTCCCACCATCCCCATTCTATTCCAATACCAATCAATAAAGAGCCTTTAGGCTTGATATATATATAATATTCGTCATCCGCAAAGAAATCCCATCCCGAGTCGGCAAGGTTGGTTGCTACAACTTTTCTCAACTCGGTTATCAAACGTTTTTTGAGTTCGCTCACTAAATCTTGTTTCATATTAGCGAGTTCTATATAAGCCTTCCACTTTTCCGTAGAATCAAACAAAGATAAAACTATATTAACTTCTTCCATAACTTATAATTTTTTGCAGTATTCGTTGTATTGGGATATTAAATTAATTAAAGGAGTATTCTCTTTGGGTAAGGATTCTACACACGCCTTCAGCCAATCAGAGATTTCTTCCTTAAAAGAGAATACACCAGGTTTTATTGGCATCTTTTGAGGTAAGTTGGGAGAATAGCCTGAAGGCCTTTCCAGGGAGTTGTCACTATAAACCTTATTCTTGTCTGGAACTAAATATACTATTTTATATTCTGGATGGTTATCATAGAATTCGGGGCGACAATCCTCTTCGCAGCAGTGAATATTCTCAAACCAATAGCGGTAAAGTTGATTCTCTTGATCTTGCGCCCAATTGGACTTATTCTCGATTATCACCACGCTATACGGATGGTATCTTTTGAGCATAACGTCCACTCTTCCCTTTTCCGCAGTCACAGCCCATTTATCACTATCCTTGACATCATCTATACCTATATGTCTCAAGAATAGTTTCAGAAACAAGCCTCCTTGTCCGTGCATAGGATCTGCCGAAAGGAGGAAATGCAATATCCGACTATGGATTGGCTCTGTCAATCCCGAGAAACGGTTCCATAGGGTAAACACATTAATGTTTTTACCCCTTCTGGCATCGCTATCCCTTTTTTCTCTGACTTGCTCCATAATAGAAACAAAATCATTGATTGCTGCTGAATATTTCTCCAGTTTATTCATTTGTGTTAAATTCATACCACTTCTGCTTTATGTAAGACTTCAACTCCATCTTTGGCACTTCATTAATTTCTCAATGAATCATATCATTTATGTTTAAAATCTATTGCTTCCAATTTCTCTATCACCTCAACAATCCTTTCAAAACAAAGATTCCTGTTAGCTTTAAGGGGTATTGAACTTCCTGATATTGCTACATCATCAGAATATTCTTTTAGCATTAAAGACTCAAACTATATTTATTCCACATCTTTTCTATTATCCCTGCTATCTCTTTACGAAACCATAACGGTTCAAGTACTTCCACGTCTTCACCATTTCGTAATATTTCTTGATAGAAATCGAAAGTAGGACGGATTCTCAATTCAAAGATACTATATTCTTCGGCTTTCAGAATCTCTTGCTGACTATGATGCAATGGTAACGAACGCAGATAATTTGCCTGACTAACAGAAACCTTCAATTTTACGTTTTCCACATTGGTGCCATCACCAGCTATCACGCCAAAACATTCATCAAAATATACCGATGCATCAAATGTCTGCGGCAATTTGAAATTCTTTTCCTTATCCGTTTCCAATCCTAGAATTCGGTCAAGAGAATACACGAGGATTTTATCAAGGTAAGGGCTGCGTGCCACCATATACCAACGTTGTTTGAACAACTTTACACAATAGGGCTCTACGAGAAACGTATTGCTTTTTTCTCGTTCAAAACTCCGATAAGTGATATTTAGGGAGTAACCATTTTTCATAGCCTCAATGATCTCTGCAAGAAATTCTTGCCCCGATGGAATGTTTTCCAACAATATCCGGTCTTTCATGTGTTGGTTGTCTATCAATAGATTGCTTACCGATATAGTATTCAGTAACCAATTACGAATATTGTCGGTTTTCAATTCCTCAGCATTTGCAATATAATAGTGATAACCTCCCTTGCGTTCGCATTCAATTATCAACCCAAACATCTCTTCTACAGCAATACGCCACTTATGAAATGTTCTGAGAGCAAGTTCTACTCCTTCACTAATTTCATCCCCCAACCACCTCTCGTTTATCTCTTCAAAAGTAATCCTTTTGGCTTTGTAGATGGTTTCAACTAACCAGACATATTTGTTTATCAGATTATTCATCGTGTCATTGATTTACAATTGTATTGCAAATATAGTAAGAAGATATGCAATTTTAGGGCATAAGATGATTATTTATTACTGCGTCACAAAAACTCTCCAACTACCATCCTTCTCGCCGCGTTCAACATACTTCTTTTGGATAAGTTGATCGAGTAGTTTTTGGATGGCGGCGATGCTGATTCCTGTAATATCACGCATATCAGCCAAAGTGAGTGTTGGCTCGGTGCGCATAGCATTTAGTATCTTCGTGTAGTTTGGTGTGCGGAATGCTATTCGCTCGCCATCGTACCACCATACATTCTCATTTTTCTCGCTCACGAACAGCACATCGTTATATACCTCCGTAGCAACCAAGTCATTGAAGTATTTCAGGAACGGACGGATATCCTTGATGTCTGCATGAGCGCCATCGTTTGGAACTGGACCGACTTCAAGATCGGCTTGATGTAAAGCCTCCAAATATTCACTCTTCTTGCGACTACGGACTACAATCATCGGATAATCGTGGCGAGTAAGGATAAAGTTCACCATCAATCGAGCAATACGACCATTTCCATCTTCAAAGGGGTGAATACGTATATAACGGTAATGGAACAATGCAGCCAGCTCCACTGGAGAGAGTTTACCTTCTTGCTCTGCCTTGTTATACCAATCCACTAAGTCTGCCATCAGACTGGGAGTTTCTTCAGGAGAAGCATATTCAAATCTGTCACCATATCGTGTAATCACACTATTAGGACGAGTTTTATATTGTCCTGCATGTATCACATAGCTTGTCTGCACTCCACCTGGCAAATTACGATATACCGTATAATCCTCACG
>ERZ808043.24-NODE-24-length-69617-cov-9.552517_pt1 | contig 69617 bp, 59 predicted proteins | sample MGYA00380194_ERZ808043 | MGnify/ENA primary metagenome ERZ808043 (study PRJEB31490, sample SAMN06133370) | cow dung metagenome | isolation source: H3 | host: cow | place: China: Chengdu | collected 2015-05 ...
CGCACTGAGGGAGTGCTACCCTCAGAGGGTACAGAATGACATCGAGTCATTCTTCTAAAGACCCTCTTCGCCCCCTGGGACAGGGGAGGTCCCAAAGGGAGAGGGGTGGATAAAACTCCGCTAACCACTCACCACTCACCACTCACCGTTAATCGTTAATCGTTAAACCTTATTATTCACTACTTTGGTTCATCGAGCTAAAGCAGTCGCCTGCGCTCATCAATCTAAAGCAGTCACCGTTAATCGTTAATCGTTAAACTTTAAACGTTCAACGTTCACCTCTCACCCCTTCAGCAATCTCTCTATATCCCCACGCAGCCACTGGTAGGGGGTGGAATGGCGGTATGCTATGCTTTTCTTCAGGGCATCGTCTATGGACAGGCTGCTGTTGCGATAGCCAGAGAGTTCGTTCTGGCGCTGGGTCTCGTGCATGGCCAGGGCATTGATGTCGCGCTCCCTCTCGCGGCGAAGCATGTGGCAGATGGGGGTGAGCAGGGGCAGGATTACACCGTCCTTCAGTCCGTGACCCTGTATATATAAATAGGTGGTTTCGGGGGTCAGTCCCATGCCAAGGAGTTCTTCCTTGAGCGGAGCATAGGTCTTCTTGCCCTCGGGAAAGTGCTGATGCAGCCAGTTTATCTTCTTGTTGACACGGCGGCGCACATACTCCAGGGTGTCCTCGGGGTTATGGATGTTGGCCTCGTGATAGGTGACGGTGTCTATGAAGTGCATTATGCCGAACTCGTTGTCCTTGCCATGGCGGTATGCCCAGATGTTCCAGACGAACAGGGGCCACACTATCTTGCTGTACTCCTCCATGAAGGCCTCCAGGTTCAAGACCTCGCGGTCGTTCAGCGTGGCACGGGTGCAGGCACGGTGCAGTCCCTCGGCATGGCAGCGGTAGTTCTCTATGGCATAGACATAGGTATGCAGCACATAGTTGTTGTGGCACACCTCCTGGCTCAGAGGGGTCTTGCCCTGCAGAAGCCAGTCGTAGTCGGCATCCACGCAGGCTATCATGTAGGGCCCCAGGTTGTTCATCAGGGCTGTCTTCTTGCCCTTGCCCAGGGTGGTTCGGGAAGGCAGCATTATCTCGAAACAGACGTCGTCCGTCTCGTATTCGTCCAGCACATCGCGCCAGAAGGTTATGTCGTCATAACTTTCCACGTATGCCACAATGCGCTTCTTGGAGCGGTTGGGCTTGAGCCTGTTGGCTGCCGCAATGTAGTCGGACGTTATGTTGCAAACCAGTCTTCTTCCCATGTTTAACGAGTAAAGTTTAACGATTAACGATGAGCGATGAGCGGTGTTTTATCCACCCCCTCCGTCGCTTCGCTCCTCGTCGCCCCTGTCTCAGGGGGACAGTTGGCTGGCGCGGTATTTTCTATTGTAACTGACTCTACCCCTGAGACAGGTGGGACGAGCGAAGCGGAGGGGGTGGATAGTTCATACCACAATGTCCTCCACATCTGTGACGCAATCCGTCCATCCGTCCATTATCACGGCAGGCGAATGTGTGGTAAGGATGATTTGCGCATTGGGGTTGAGGTCGCGTATCAGACCTATGAGCCTCTGCTGCCACTCCACGTGCAGGGATATTTCGGGTTCATCCATGAAGAGCGTGTAGGGCTGTTTGTCCTGGACAAGCACCGTGAGCAGGATAATCAGCATCTGCTTCTCTCCGCTGCTGAGTTGGTAGGGATAGAGATTTTCTCCATTCTGCACAAGGACAATCTCGTTGCTTGTGCGCAGCGCCTTCTTGGCAGTATCGGCAAAGAGCGAGTCCACCAGGTCGTAGAAATGCTCTTTCTCTCCTGCTATCTCCTGAGCCTTCTGCTGTGCATCGGGCACCTGCGAGGTGAAGAGCTGCACCATGCGGTTGGACATGTTCACCTGGTAGTCCAGGAAGCGGCGCTGCAACTGGTAGAGCTGGAAGTCCAGTTCGCTGTGCAGACTGATGTCCGCCACCTTGGACAGTATGTCCTGGGAGATGAGCGGACGGTCGAAGGAACGGATTATATCGAACCTCACCTGCGTGGCATCCTCGGGAGAATACTCCAAAGTGACGCCATCTGTTGCCTTTGCCAGACGGTCCACCCTGAGCAGGCTGTTCACCACTCTGTTCAGGATGGTGCTCTTTCCCACTCCGTTCACACCACTGAGGATGTTGACATCCGGCCGCAAGTCCCACACCACGTGGTGCTGACCAGACCAGAGTGATTCTATTTCTATGCGACTGATGTATGCCATATTTGAACGATTAACGAAGAGAGATGGATGGACCCTCCCCCTTACCCCTCCACAAGGGCGAAAAGGTCCTTTAGAGAAAGTATTGAATATACTTTCGTGTCCTTTGAGGGGAGCAATCCCCATTGCGACGCGCGGACGGGAGTATAATGTACTGCTGATTGGGCATTAGTCGGTTGTAATCACTCCCTCCCCTTGTGGGAGGGTATGGGGAGGGGTCTTCCCCCTTGTGGGCTGGGGGGAGGGGTTTTTAATATATCGTCGTACTATCGTGTGGATATGTCTGCGAGTGTACGCTGAAGTATCCCAGAGCCTTCTCCACCTTGGTCTCGGTCAGAGGGATGTAGCACATGCGGGCGCTGTTGCGGCCGATGTACTTCTTTATCTTCTGTGGGATGTGGTCCCAATACTCCTTCAGTGTATCATCTGTCACCACACTCTCCCCCTTGAAGGCCACAATAACGGGCAGGTGGTAGCGGTTCACGGCACGGCTTATCTGCCAGTTCAGCCACACGTTGTCGGCATCCGTCTCCTTTGTAACAACGAGCATCAGGTTGTCTGCCTTCTCCATACGGGCAAAGAAGTCGCTCTTGACGGTGGTCTCCACCAGGTCGTCGTGGGTGGCGATGAAGTTGATGTAGTCTATGTTCACGAAATTGAAACGGTTGGGATAGCGCTTCTGCCAGTCGCCAAGCAGATTCAGCGTGTGCAGGTTCTCCTTCTTGCTGTCACGCACGGCATCCACGTTGAATGCCAGGTATGTCTTGTGGTTGTTCATCAGTGAGTCTTGTTTTAAGGTTTAATCGCATACAAATATACAATTTTTCCCACTCAATCCCCACGCTTACGTCTTTTTTTTAATAAATTTGCATCGTGATACAGGATTTAGTCAGGCAGAAGGACCTGCTGCTTAGGGAATACGAGTTCGAGAAGGAACAATTCCAGCGGCAGACGGAGAACATGGGCGTGCAGAAGAAAGTGCGCCGTGGCATGTGCTGGTTTCCGCTCAGCGTGGGGAGGTCCTATTACAACAGCCTTGACCAGATGGTGGTGGAAGTAAGCCGCACTGCCGACACCGACGTGGAGCACCAGTTCGAGCCCGGCAAACCCGTCTGCTTCTTCCAGGAGGACGCCAGCGGCATGCTCTCCTACATGAAGTTTGTGGCACAGGTCAGTTTCGTGGAGGAGAACCGCATGGTCATTGCCCTGCCCTCGGCAGGCGCACTTACTCAAATTGCCAATGCCGACCGACTGGGAGTGCAGCTCTATCTCGATGAATACACCTACCGTCTGATGTTTCAGGCACTGGACACCGTCATCTCTGCCAAAGACAACCGTCTGGCGCAGTTGCGCGACATCTGCCACACCAGTACTCCTGCATCCGAGTTTTCCTTTGCCCCCGTGCGCTTTCCATGGCTCAACGCCTCTCAGGAAAAGGCTGCCGACCTGGTGCTTCGTGCCAAGGATGTGGCCGTGGTGCACGGTCCTCCCGGCACAGGCAAGACCACCACGCTGGTGGAGGCCATCTACGAGGCTCTGCACCGCGAGGTACAGGTGCTTGTCTGCGCACAGAGCAACATGGCGGTGGACTGGATCAGCGAGAAACTCTCCGAGCGTGGCGTGAACATCCTGCGCATAGGTAACCCAACCAGGGTGACCGACCGCATGCTCAACGACACCTACGAGCGTCGCTTCGAGCGTCATCCGCTCTACGACCAGTTGTGGGGCATACGTCGCAACATACGCCAACTCTACGACTCCCGCGAGGGCAACCGCGAGAACCGCCACCAGAAGATAGCACGGCTGAAGGAGCGTGCCGCCGAACTGGAATACACCATCAACGAGAGCCTCTTCGCCGATGCTCGTGTCATAGCCTGCACCCTTACTGGCAGTGCCCATCCCTTGCTCACAGGCCGTCGTTTCGGCACACTCTTCATCGACGAGGCGGCACAGGCACTGGAGGCGTCGTGCTGGATAGCCATACAGAAGGCCGACCGTGTCATCCTGGCTGGCGACCACCGCCAGTTGCCGCCAACCATAAAATCCCCTGCCGCCCTGTCTGGCGGACTGGACAAGACGCTGATGCAAACCATCTGCGAAAACAAGCCCCGTTGCGTGTCCATGCTTACCATACAGTACCGCATGTCGGACGAGATAATGCAGTTCCCCAACCGCGAATTCTACGACGGCCTCCTGCAAAGCGACCCCAGCGTCAAGTATCGTGGCATCCTCGACTGGGACACCGCCATAGAGTGGGTGGAAAGCGAGGAGAACGAGGGTGAAACCCTTGCCTCCGACGGTCTCAGCCGCATAAACCCTGTCGAAGCAGAACTTGCCCTGCAAACCCTGCATGACTACATAGAGCGCATAGGCAAGGACCGCATCCTATACGAACGCCTGGACATCGGCATCATCTCCCCCTACAAGGGACAGGTGCAACTGCTCCGCCGCATGCTACGCAAGGACTCCTACTGGAAACCCTTACGCCACCTCATCTCCATCAACACCGTGGACGGATTCCAAGGCCAGGAGCGCGACATCATCCTCATATCCATGGTGCGCAACAACGAGCATGGACAGGTGGGCTTCCTCTCCGACCTCCGACGCATGAACGTGGCGATAACCCGAGCACGCATGAAACTCATCATCATAGGCCACTCCCCAACCCTGTGCCGGCATCCCTTCTACAAACGCCTGAAGCATTACATCGACAACCTATGGGAGTAACAAACAAACGGAAAACGGACTTGCGGAGCTTGATGAGCGAAGGCGAATAAAGGTGAAAACGGAAAACTACGAGTCGAGCAACAAGGAGGTAAAGACCGCGAAGCGGGATTAAAACGAAATACGGGAAACTATGTCAGATTATTCCGATTATTCGGATTACTCCGACTACTCAGATTACTCCGACAATCACCCTCTCACCCCTCACCCCTCACCGCTAATCGCTCATCCGCTCCTCGTTAAACGTTAAACGTTAAATGAGGGGGTCCCAAACTACAAACCAATAACCATATAAAACTATGAACTTCAAAGACCTTTGCGAGGCACGCTACAGTTGCCGCAAGTATCAGGACCGTCCCATCGAGGCGGAAAAGTTGGACTACATCCGCGAGTGTGTGCGCCTTGCACCCTCTGCCGTCAACCGCCAGCCATGGCGCTTCATCTTCGTTGACAACAGCCAGCCCGAACTCTTTGCCCGTGTCAAGGAGACCTACCACCGCGACTGGATAAACGACGTCCCTGCCATCATCCTCTGCATGAAGGCCGAGGCTGAGTGCTGGACACGCCGCTATGACAACAAGCCCCACGCCGACATCGACCTGGCCATTGCCATCGAGCACCTCTGCCTGGCAGCCACAGAGCAGGGACTTGGCACCTGCTGGGTGTGCAACTTCGACATCAACCAGTTCCACGAAATCGTTCCCATGCCCGAAGGCCTGGAACCCGTAGCCCTCATCCCCATCGGCTACCCTGCCGACGAGCAAGCCCCCAAGGTACGCAAGTCCATGGAAGACGTGTGGCAGTAAATCTTCATTGCCCAGCCCTACCACACCTTTTATATTATATAGAGAACAAATCTATGGAGAGAACCAGCACAGTCATCGGTTCTCTCCATTTTGTTTCTTGCCTCACATCGTGATGTTGATGCAGGCGTTTTCTATTCTTCCGCCAAAAGAGCTGTTAGTTGTTGCTTTAATACTGGAAGCTCCTCCTATCCCTAACCTCTTCTCTCATATATCGAGATTTTATCTTCGTTCACCGATTGCTGGGCAAATGGCAGCAATGTACCATCCTCAACCAAATCCACCTTACGCTGGAGCAATTCCTCCAATTGGCATATAATGGATGCATATTTGAACAGACTTATCTTGGCATCCTTGTCGAAGGAAACCAAGATATCCACGTCACTTCCCTCCTTTTCCTCACTACGCGAATACGACCCAAACAACCATGCCTTGGAAACAGGTTGAGTGTTGAAGTACCCCTGAAGCGCAAGTGTTATTTGTTTTATTGCGGAACTGTTCATATCATTATAGTTTTGTTCAATCTTATCTCGTGCAGAACCTTATGATACATCAAAAGCAAGAATCTGTGCTCATGAAAAATTATTTACATACTTACGTGAAATAGGCCCTTGGCAGACAGAAAATGAAAGAAGGCTGCAACCAGATGTGGTGCAGCCTTCTTTCATTTGTGCCAGACGTTTGTCTGGGATGAGCGGTATGCTATTAATAGAAGATGTAGCGCTTGTCCTCTATCTTTGCATTGCGGTACAGGTCGTTTTGGAAGTTGTTGATAGAACGCAGAGCTGACTGGCGGAGCATGCCCTGTTCTGCCTTCTCGTCGTAGGTGGTTTCCTGCTTGTCGGCGGCAAGAACCTGGTAGGCATATACGGCACCATTGCCACTGATGCCATTCTTGAATGCATCCTTGGGCTGAGTGCTTGAGCTACCGCTGAGTGCAGGTTCTATGTTACCGGTCTTGCTTACGAATACAGGCTGTGCGAATGTTACGCGACGGAGTGTGTCGGTGACGGCTCTGGGGAGTGCTGCAACATCAGCAAAGGTCTTGGCAGAAGCAAGTTTCTCCATCAGCATTTCTGCCTTCTTGTCCTTGATGACCTCGTCGGTAAGGTAGCGCTTTACGTTTTCCTGCTCCAAAGACAAATAGCCCTTGGGGGTAATGCCGGTAAGTACAATGCACATGAGGTGGTTGTTGTCGCCGCACTCGTAGAGGGGGCTGACATCGCCAACCTTGGTGTCCTCGTTGAAAATCCAGCGCATAGCGTCGCGAGTGTTGCCTACACCGCCAATGGTGTGCTCGGCACTGCTTAGATTGTCGCGCTCCAATATGCGGTAACCAAACTTGGCTGCGAGGGTGTCGATGGCTTCAGCATCCTTGCCTGCCAGGAATGATGAGAAGTTGGAGAATGCCTTGTCGTAGGTCTGCTTAGAGAAATCCACAGCTACCTTCACTACGGCTACGTCAAACTTCTTGACGGGATTGCGTGTTTCCAATACGTTGAGAACGAGAACGCTTTGATCCAATACCACTTTCTGAAGACTGCCTGCAGATGCAGAGTTTAGGGTCTCAATGAACTTCTTGTTGGTCTCGTCTATGCTCATGCCCTCGTATTGTGAGGATGCAATCCAAACCTTTTCACCAGTCTGGTTGTACTTCTTGGCAATAGTATCGAAGGGAGCGCCTGCTTTTATGGCGTTCATGATACTGTCGGCTGATTTTTCGGCCAAAGTCATGTCCATGCCAGGAATGCCGATAAAGCGGTACTGGATGCTGTCGGGCATGGTCTTGGTGGAGAAGAGACGCACGATGTTCATTGTGTTGTCCATGCTGTTGTAGTAGGGACCTACCTGCTGTCCTGCGCTCATGGTGTCTACCTGGTTTGCAATGTCTGTGGGAAGTACATTCTTGCTTACGGGAAGGGCAGAGTAGGGGGTCAGAGAACGTGCCTCACGGATGATCTTGGCTGGTGCAACGCCTTCGTTCAGTTGTTTGGCGTATTCGTTCATCAGTTTGTTCAGTTCGGCTTCGTCTTCCTTGCTTGCCTTTACGGTGATATCAATGTACTTGATATTGCGAGTTTCTTCCATGTTTTGGAAGAGGGTCTTCTGCTCGTTGTACTTTGCCTTGAGGTCCTTGTCGCTTATTGTTGCTTCGACTTCGCTGTCCATGATGCTGCTATATGGAAGAGCTGCCATAAGGAGAGTCTTCTCGTTGGTGCGGGCATCAAAGTTCTGCTGTGCTGCAACGGGGTTGCTCAGGATGCTTGCAACGAGCAGGCTCTGGTACTTTTGCATCAGCAGGTTTTTGCGCAGGTCTTTCTCCAGGAACTTCCACCACTGGAGCATGTTGGATGCTGATTCTACATAGTCGGCAGAAGCGTCTGGGGTGCTGAGAATCTCCTGGCACTGGTCAATTGTCTGCTTGAGCTGGTTGTAGTCGAAGTTGCCCTGCTGGTCGCGGAAGGGCATTTGGCTGAGCAGGGGATGCTCGCCCTTGATGAGAAGCTGTTGCAACTCATTGTCTGTTACGGTCAGACCCAGTTCTTCAGTCTCGGCACCGATGAGTTCTTCTTGCACGAGATCCTGCCATACCTGGTCGCGGATGCTCTGCATCTGCTCGTCTGTGAGGTTGGTGAGGCCGTTGTTGGCTTTGATTACGTTGGTGTACTCATCCAACTTGTTGTTGAAATCCTGGAAATCAATGTCCTTGCCGTTGATGCTGCCAACGGTGTTGTGGCTGGACATGGTAAAGACTTCCACAACTCTTGTCCAGTCTGTGGCGATGAAACCAATCAGACCGAGAAAGAGTGCGCCTACCACTAAGGGACCGGCGTTTCTTACTTTCTGTAAAGCTGCCATTTTGTTTAGATTGTTTTATTTTTATTGTTATTTTATCATCTCTTGAGCCTTTTTAGGGCACATTTAGGGCACAAAGTTAATGAATTTTCTTGGATATACCTTATTTAATATTGATTATTTTCGGTGTATCCCGATTATTGTCTTTTATTATGTCTTGGATTTAAGGCATTCTGCATGGTTGTATGGCCTAATGAGATAGTAGAATTTCCTCTATCTTGCTTGCTGTTTTCTTGATTACCTTTACATTCCAGTTGCCGCACCTGATCACTTCGTTGAGCTTGGGGAAGCTTTGGTATTCGTTCAGTATCCATCCGCCTATGGTGATATAGTCGTCGCTCTCTGGAAGGTCCAGGTCAAGCAAGTCGTTCACTTTTTCTATTTCCATTCTGGCTGAAAGGTGATATTCGCCCGTGGGCAGCTGCTTGGCTATGTAATTGGTGTTGTCGTGTTCGTCTTCGATGTCGCCGAAGATTTCTTCCACCAGGTCTTCTACGGTGACAATGCCTGAGGTTCCTCCGAATTCGTCTACAACTACAGCCAGGGATTTTTTCTTGTTCATGAGCATGGACAAGAGTTTTTGGGCAGACATGGTTTCGGGGACGATGGGAGTTTCTCGTATGCATTGTGTCCAGTCATTGCCGGGGGAGAGTCTGAACATCTCGCTTGAATGCAGGAATCCCACGATATTGTCTATGTCTTCCTTGTATATGATTAGTTTGGATATTCCGCTGTCAGTGAACTGATTGCGTATTTCTTCCAGAGTGGCGTTTGTGCTCACGGCCACGATTTCTGTTCGCGGCACAATGCAATCTCTGACCTTAACGTTGCTGAAGTCCAAAGCGTTTTGAAAGATTTTTACTTCATCTTCCAGCATATCTTCATTGTCGATGTTGTCTATATTGCTTTGTATCAAATGGTCCAGGTCGGCTTTGCGGAAACCTTCGTCCTTTTTTTCCTTGGGCGCCTTCATGCCGAAAACAAAAAGAATAAGATGTGAAAGGCCGCTTGTGAATTTACTAATGGGCCATAGTATGATGTAGAATATCAGTGCGGGGATGGCACATATCCTCAGTGTGCGGTTGGGATTGATACGGAAAAGAGTCTTTGGCAGAAATTCGCCGGTAAAGAGCACGATGGTGGTGCTTATGATTGTTTGAACCAAAAGTCCGTCAATCAACTTGGCCATGAGTATGCCGTAGATAACCAAGGCTATGTTGTTGCCTACCAGTATAGTGGAAATGAAATTGCTGGGGTGCTTGTAGAAGATGTCTATGATACGGGATGTCAGACCGCTTTCCTCTCGTTCCATCTCAAAAAGCATCTTGTTGCTTGAGACGAATGCAATCTCTGTGCCTGAGAAGAAGGCAGAAAACATCAATACTATGATTATCTCAATGAATAACGTATTGGATATTTCTTCCATAGTGTGTTTCAGTTCTGTTCTATTCTATGTCTATTCTAAGGTGGCTTGTCTTATTGGTTGTAAGGCTCTTGGCTGTATTTGTTTGGCTTTTGCCGGAGCCTGTGTTTTTGCTGTGCTTGTGGATGGCTGCTGTTGTGGTGTTTTTTGTTCTTGTGTCGCTTTGGGTGTCTTGGATACTTGTGGGAGAGGCATTGGTGCCGGTTGTTGCGTTGGTGTATCTTCTTCCACCATGGCGGAGTCTGAGGGCTGTGGGGCTTCTTCTGCATCCGACATGGGGAAGTCTCCCTTGGAATTGGCTACCGAGTAGCGTGTCATCTGCTCGTTGCTTCGGAATTCAGTTCCTTCCAATGTGCGTTCTGGGGTTATGATGGTCATGTATGTATGGTTCCACATTTCATGTTTGTCCAGGTCCCAAAACAGTTCTTCTGTCTTGAATATTGTGCCTTGGACATTGCGTATGCGTACTCTGCCTCTCAGTTCCCATGTCTGTTGTTTGTGCAAATAGGCAGTGTCGGCTTGTACGTAAAGATCCACATCCAGTGATTCATCAAGACGCAGCATCAACAATCCTTTGATGAATTTCCATGTGGCAGCCTGTTTGGTGGGGGTGTATATGTCCCATTCCTCTGCAACCAGATGATATCGTATGACACCGGAATCGGATATGAGCGTGCTCACTCCCACGCTATGCATGAATGGAAGAGAGTCTTCTGTCTGAACTTTTTGTGAGGATCTGCCTCCCTCTGTAGAGCATGCCATGGCACATAGCAATACGAAGAAGCATCCCATCGCCAACAGGGATGAGATGCGTGAACTTGTAGTATTGCGTCGGGAACTGTCCGTGTCCATGGGTGTGTTTACTGAATCTTGAATTTCTGGAACCATCGTTCGTTAAAGGTGACGCCAAGATTCAATATGATGTAGTTTTCTGTTACAAGATTTCGCGAACTGGGTGCGCGATGTAACCATTCTACGCCCAAATTAACCACGGACTTTACACCATGACGGTTGTTTATGTAGTTGATGATGGGCAAACCTACGCCAAGGTTTACTCTTAATTCCGAGGGACCTTCAGTCGTTGCAAGGTTTTGGCTTTCTTCAATGGGAATGTTCATGTATGGGCTGTTGTACGAGACTCCCATGCGGTATCTGATACGATTGTAGTATCCTTTGGGTGCCAAAGGGTTGGGCGAATATTCTGCTCCAACATTTATGGTGTAGCGGTTCTTGTACATCTTGTTGGAACTATTGTAGGTTGGTGTGTTGTTGCTGATGACCATTGTGGGTATGCGGCAGTCTCCCCAGGCTTGGTAGTGCGCATCGGCAGAGATGGTTAGTGTGTTCTTGTGGTGCCAGGCTATGCCACCGGCATAATTCATGGGTATATCAAAACCGTTCTTTTCTCCATTGATGGTCAGTGTGTCGCCTGTTGTCATGAAACGGTACAAGAAAGCCTCTCCGTCAAACTGGTGCCCCAAATCCACGGTTGCTCCCAGTGTGATCCAATCCTTGGGGCTGATTCGGAAGGCGTATTGGAGACCGAAGTCCAATTTGTAGGTCAGTATTTTAGCATGCTGGATGAAATTGTAGCAATCAAAGTTGGAACTGCTTGCGCCGTCTTCAGTCACGTTTTGCATCATCACATGGTCATAGCCGCCCCAAAGAAGGTTTGCGTTGGCACCAATGGAGAAGTTCTTGAATGGTTTCCAGCCTATGCCTGCAAAAACCTGATAGATGCCGCCTTTGCCCTGGTAGTTGGTGTTGTAGCGTATCAGCTTTCCATTGATATGGTCGCGGTAGACCTTGTCGCTTGTCGTGTAGTAATTGTAGCCGATGGTACTGTATGGTCTGAAACCGAACGATAGGCCGAAATTCTTGCGCAAGCGGAATCCAGCTACCAAATAGTCGAAACTGGCATTGTTTACACTTGTACTCCTGTCACCCATGGACATGTGGCCAAAGTTGCCGGACATGCCTGCATCCAGAATGAAACTGAGCGAATCAATGTGGGCATACGATGCCGGGTTCATGGTGTTAAGCTTGCTGCCGGATGGCAAGGCTACGCCTACACTGCCCATGGCGCGGTTCCATGCTTGTGCCTGATCGTTGAGCAGGCCAAGGCCAAAGCGGGAGTATGAAGAGTGTGTACCTCCGTTTTGTGCATTTGCAACCATGCTGCATACAACCAAAAGGAGGGTTGTTATGAGGTGGTGAGTGCTGAGTCTTTTGATGTAGTTCAAGGGAGTTTATAGTTTTATGCGTGTGCAAAGGTAGAATAAAACTTCTGAATTGCCAAGTCGTGTCCTCTTTATTTGAAGATGTTATACCTAATTTATATATATTTTAACTGGCTTGCATACAAAAGACATTTATTTTTGCTAACTTTGCGCCCGAATGAAACGCATATTGTCTCTTATAGCTGTAGTTTGTGCCTGTGTAGCATTGTATGCCAATGGAAAGGACAGAGGCATAGAGGTTAGTGTGCTTACTTGTGCTCCAGGTGAGGAGGTTTATTCGCTATATGGACATACGGCTATCCGTGTGAAGGACAATGCTACAGGAGAGGACCGTGTATTCAATTATGGCGTGTTCGATTTCAATACCGAGTACTTCATATGGAAGTTTGTCTTGGGCAAGACTGACTACATCTGTGCCTCTATGCCATGGGCATATTTTCTTCGAGAGTATGAGAGAAGTGGCAGAAGTGTGGTGGTCCAGTTGCTGGATCTTACCGAAAGCGAGGCATGTAAGGTAAAGGAATATCTATTCAAGAATGTAGAACCGGAGAACCGCGTTTATCGATATAATTATTTGACCAACAATTGCACGACCAAGGTGCTGGATTGTGTAGAGGCATGCGTAGAGGGTACCATAGTGTATTCCTGGTCGCCAGAAATGCATACATATCGCAGCATTCTGCACAGGTACACCAGTTCACATCCCTGGGCACAGGACGGGAACGACCTATTGCTTGGAGCAGATGTGGATACGATTCTGTCTCATCGTGCCACATGCTTCATGCCGGATTTATATATGAAAGCATTGTCGGAAGCGGTTGTCCGAAATGATTTTCAGGACACCAGAAAACTTGTGCTCTCGACATCGGTATTCCCAGCTTCTGCCAATATATTGTCAAGCCCGGAAGATAGTATTCCCTGGTCTCCTGAGATACTATGTTGGGGCATCTTCATTATTGGGGTCATAATAATGGCTCTTGAATATGGATTGAAGAAGATGTTCTGGCCTTTGGACATCCTCGTTATGCTTGCCCATGGTTTGGCGGGATGTCTGATAGTCTTTATGTTTTTCTTTTCAGAACACCCCGCAGTGGGTAGCAATTGGCTTATCGGTGTGTTTAATCCCCTGCCACTTGTGGCTTTGCCATTTGTGGTGAAGGCTGCTTGGAACGACCGTGTGACCTTCTGGCATCATTTAATGGCCGTGTGGATTGCACTGTTCCTGCTCTTCATACCATGGATGCCACAACGGATGCCCGTCCTTGCGGTACCCGTGTTGGCTACATTGCTTGCCCGTCAAGTTTCCTACATATTGCATTATGGTTTGCGTGTATCGCCAAAAGCAGCGAAGAAACGCAAGAATATTTCAAAGAAGAAGAAATGAAGGCATTGACCCCATACAATAGACTGTTTGCTAGTCTGGCTGTGCTTCTGTCCTTTTGTGGCGCAGAAGCTCAGCAGGCACCTGTTTTGCCTCGTTTGGTCGTAAATGTGATGATAGACCAGCTGAGGACTGACTACATGGAGGCTTTTTCTCCTCTGTTTGGTGAACAGGGATTCAAACGTCTGATGCAGGAGGGATGTGTCTATACTCAGGCAGAGTTCCCCTTCGCACGTCCTGACAGAGCCAGTGCCATGGCATGCCTGCATTCGGGCACAGTACCATATGATAATGGCATACCATCCGAGCAATGGCTTGACAGACAGAGTTTGCGCCCCGTCTATTGTGTGGACGATAAGGACTATTCTGGGCATCTGACCGCAGAATACACCTCGCCGGCTCATTTCTCTGTATCAACCATAGGGGATGAACTGAAGGTCGCCACCGAAGGAAAGGGCATTGTGCTCAGTGTTTCTCCTTTCCGCGATGCAGCCGTCTTGTCGGCAGGTCATGCCGCCGATGCATGTTTCTGGTTGAACGACCTCACCGGACAGTGGTGCTCTACCTCGTACTATGGTGAGTTCCCATCTTGGGCACTGACATATAGCAGATACAATTCCTTGCAGGAACGCATAGGCAACATAGAATGGGTGCCTTCCAATGATGTTGTAGGCAATTTCAGCTATTTTGTCTCAGGCGGCTTAAAGAAACCCTTCTCGCATAAATTCAAGGGTCAGAGGGCTTTCCGCGAGTTCAAGACAAGTGGCATGGTCAATGAGGAGGTTAACCGTTTTGCCATGCATTGTGTGGGTTCTGCCGGCATGGGCCTGGATGCAGTTACGGACATGCTTTCTCTGACTTATTATGCAGGAACCTTCAACCGCAGTTCTGTGTCGGAATACCCTATGGAACTTCAGGATACCTATGTGCGCTTGGACAAGGCACTGGGACAATTGATGGAGAACCTGGAGCAACGAATAGGTAAGGGCAGGGTGATGTTCGTGGTAACGGGAAGCGGTTATACGGACGAGCCAATGTCGGACGACCTGACCCGATATCGTATTCCCTCAGGAACCTTTGACATGCACCGCTCAAGCATGCTCCTGAACATGTACCTGATAGCCGTATATGGACAAGGTCAGTGGGTGGAAGGAAGTCTGGGTAATGAGATATACCTGAATCGCAAGCTCATAGAGCAGCGTAACGTGAATATGACCGAATTGTTGGATATGAGCTCTGCTTTCATTATCCAATTATCAGGGGTCAAGGATGTTTACACCAGCCAGCGCCTCTCCCTCGGAGCATGGACACCAGGCATATCCAAGTTGCGCAATGCATATAATCCCCATCGCTCGGGTGATATAATGGTACAGATAGCTCCTGGGTGGTCAATTTCCGAATTCAATACCTCGTCGCTATCTAAGAAACACAATATAAGCAGAGAAAGTTACACGGCCTTCCCCCTGTTCTTCATGGGCAGTGCCCTCGCTCCATGCAAGGTGGAGACTCCTGTAACTATAGACCATGTGGCACCTACGGTGGCCAAGGTATTGCGCATACGTTCTCCCAATGGATGTGGCAAGGCACCTCTGCAGCTTCCTGTGCAATAAGTTTCATGTGTGCAGGAACATCAATTGATATAAGGAACTAAAGAATACACTCGTTAAGAAAATAAAACAGCAAATCAATGAATATAACAAACCTCTTAGTTAAACTCTTCGGCGACAAGAAGTCGCGCGACCTCAAGGCCTATCGTCCTCTTGTGCAGGCTGTGTTGGATATATATCCAAGAATTCAGTCTCTCAGCGACGACGATTTGCGTGCCCGTGTTCAGGAAATCCGTCAGGCTATTGCGGAAAAGGCAGCGCCTTTGCGCCAGCAGATAGCGGAAATCAAGGAACGTATCCCACAGACAGAGATTCAGGACCGTGCCCCCCTCTTCCAGCAGATAGACAAGTTGGAGAAGGAAGTGCTGGAGGTACTGGAAAAGGCCTTGGACGAGGCTCGTGCCGAGGTGTTTGCCATCGTAAAGAGCACAGCCGAGCGCTTTACAAATAATGCCGACATCCGCGTCAAGGCAACATATTTTGACCGCGAACTGGCCACCAAGCATGACTTTGTGGACATAGAGGGCGATACCGCTATCTACCACAACCATTGGATAGCAGGTGGTAATGACATGCAATGGGCCATGGTTCACTTTGATGTACAGCTCTTCGGCGGTACCGTTCTGCATCAGGGCAAGATTGCCGAGATGTTCACAGGTGAGGGTAAAACCCTTACCGCCACTTTGCCTGTATTCCTCAATGCCCTTACAGGCAATGGTGTGCACGTGGTAACTGTGAATGATTATCTGGCAAAGCGCGACTCTGAATGGATGGGTCCCATCTATATGTTCCATGGCCTCAGCGTTGATTGCATCGACAAGCACCAGCCCAATAGCGAAAGCCGTCGCCGTGCATATATGGCGGATATTACCTTTGGTACCAACAACGAGTTCGGTTTCGACTATCTCCGCGACAATATGGCTCAGGATCCTGCCGATCTGGTTCAGCGCAAGCACAACTTCGCTATCGTGGACGAGGTAGACTCTGTGCTTATCGACGATGCCCGTACACCTCTTATTATATCAGGTCCCGTGCCCAAGGGCGACGACCAGATGTACGAGCAGTATCAGCCTCTTGTGGAACGACTCGTTGGTGTACAGCGTACTTTGGCAACCCAGTATCTGGCCGAGGCAAAGAAACTGATCGCCGAGGGAACTGCTGGAAATGACAAGCAGAAGACTGCCGAAGGTTTCCTCTCGCTCTACCGTAGCTACAAGGCCCTGCCCAAGAACAAGGCCCTTATCAAGTATCTTTCTGAGCCTGGCATCAAGGCTGGCATGCTCTCCACCGAGGAAATCTACATGGAGAACAACAACCGTCGTATGCCCGAGGCCGTAGAACCTCTTTATTTCGTGGTAGAGGAAAAGCAGAACAGTGTGGACCTTACGGACAAGGGTAACGAGTGGCTTGCATCGCAGGTCAATGACCCTGCACTCTTCGTACTGCCCGACATCGCTGGCATGATGTCTCAGATAGAGGCTGATACCACCTTGGACGACGAGGCACGCATCCAGAAGAAAGACGAGGTATACGGCGATTATGCCATCAAGAGCGAGCGTGTACACACTCTGCAGCAGTTGCTGAAGGCTTACACCATGTTCAATCTCAACGATGAATATGTTATTCAGGATGGCGAAATCAAGATCGTGGACGAGCAGACAGGTCGTATCATGGAGGGACGCCGTTGGAGTGATGGTCTTCATCAGGCTGTGGAGGCCAAGGAGCACGTCAAGGTGCAGGCCGCTACGCAGACATATGCTACCATTACTCTGCAGAACTATTTCCGTATGTACCACAAGTTGTCAGGTATGACCGGTACTGCCGTTACCGAGGCTGGTGAGTTCTGGGACATCTACAAGTTGGATGTTGTGGAGGTTCCCACCAACCGCGACGTTATCCGTACCGATGGCAACGACCGTATCTACAAGACTCAGCGTGAAAAGTACAATGCCGTTATCGAGGAGGTAGAGCGCATGCGCAATAGCGGACGTCCCACTCTTGTTGGTACTACCAGTGTGGAAATCAGCGAACTTCTCTCCAAGATGCTCTCCATGCGCAAGATTCCTCATCAGGTACTGAATGCCAAGTTGCACCAGAAGGAGGCAGATATCGTGGCACAGGCTGGACGTAGCATTGACGGACTGGGTACCGTAACCATTGCCACCAACATGGCAGGTCGTGGTACCGATATCAAGCTGTCTCCCGAGGTGAAGGCTGCAGGCGGTTTGGCCATTATCGGTACAGAGCGCCACGAGAGTCGTCGTGTAGACCGCCAGCTGCGCGGACGTTCCGGACGTCAGGGCGACCCCGGCAGTTCTGTGTTCTACGTTTCTCTGGAGGACAAACTCATGCGTCTGTTCGCTTCCGAACGTATTGCCCGTGTGATGGACAAACTTGGATTCGAGGATGGCGAGATGATAGAGCACTCCATGATTACCCGTTCCATCGAGAACGCACAGAAGAAGGTGGAGGAGAACAACTTTGGTGTGCGCAAACGCCTGCTGGAGTATGATGATGTCATGAACAAGCAGCGTACCGTCATCTACGAAAAGCGCCGTCATGCCCTCATGGGCGAGCGCCTTGGCATGGATATTGCCGACATGATCTGGGACCGTGTGTGCCACATCATGGAGAGTCACGACTACCAGAATTGCCGTGAACAGTTCCTGGAGATTCTGGCAATGGAGTTCCCTCTGTCTCAGGACCGTTACGAGAGTGGCAAGATGGACGACCTGGCCGAGGAGGTTTATCAGAAGGCAATGGAGCGCTTCAAGCAGAAGTGTCACATCATTTCCACCAATGCCCACAAGGCCGTGTCTATGATTGTGGAGAATCCCGACGAGATGCCCCGTTACGAGAACATCATGGTTCCCGTTGTAGATGGCCGCCGTGTATATCAGGTAAGTTGCAATATCCGTGAGGCTTACGAAAGCCAGTCTCAGGCAGTTGTTTCCGCCTTCCATAAGAGCCTTATCCTGCACACCATCGATGATGCCTGGAAGGAGAACCTGCGTCTGCTGGATGAACTCAAGCACTCCGTACACAATGCTTCGTACGAGCAGAAGGATCCCCTGCTCATCTACAAGCTGGAGTCAGTGAAGTACTTCGACCAGATGGTGAACAAGATAAACGACCGCGTGGTGAGCGTGCTTATGCGTGCCCAGGTGCCTGAGTTGCAGATTCGTCAGGCCGAGGCTCCTCAGCCTCCCCGCCCACAACAGCGCCTACAGGAAAGCCACGGCGGTATAGACGAGGGTATGCGTCAGGCTGCGTCACATGACACACGCGAGCAGCAGCCTGTACAACCTATCCGTCGCGAGAACCTGCCCGGACGTAACGAGCCTTGTCCCTGTGGTTCTGGCAAGAAGTTCAAGCATTGTCACGGCCGCAACCTGTAAGGAAAATAATCCTGCCTGCCTTTCCGCAAAGGAGAGGCGGCAGGATTTTTAGTTTCTCTACAAGAAGTTTCACTTTTAATATACCTTATAACCATGATTACACCTGAAAGACAAATCCAAAGAGCCTTGCGCCATGTTGCCGAACGTTTTCCGCAAGGTAGTGAACCCGTTCTCACGGACATCGTATTGCGTGTGTTTCCACATAGTGGAGAAGTGAGGTTCTATGATGACGATGACCGTGAACTCATGCGTATAGTCATAGAGGAATGGATACATGGCTCGCGCGATGAGGAATTCTATCACAAGGTAACCCCAATCCTGCGTAATGCCATCAGCGAGGTACGCAAGGAGGTGGTGGATGCTATGTCTGTTCTTCGCCCGTTTACCTTTGTTATGCAGGACGAGGATGGTGAAACCCTTACCGACCTGTACATCGTGGATGACCAGGAAACGGTTATCATTTCTGGCACCCTGCTTGAAGGTGTCGACGAGGATTTGGATGCTTTTTTCCAGAACTTGATGAAGGAATAGTACAGGCAGTACAGAATGCCTGTTCTCATCTGTCCCTCTTTGTTATATAAGGACTCACGTGTTTCCTATATACAAGAATAGCGCCAGCGGCATGTTCCGTTGGCGCTATTTCTGTAAAGGATTTATAGATTTAAGGAGGGAGTTTTTGGGATTTGTCCATATGGAACAAGTCTTATTTCGGAACCATCCTAATCTGTCATTTAGTGTGTATGTTTATGCCCTCGGGAGGACCGGCTCGAGAGTTCCCGGTTCTTTCGCCTCGGTCCTCGGGAGGACCGGTCTTTGACGTCGGGAGGCCTCAATTCTATCCTCTTTTGGGGGGTATGAACCGTTTTTGACGTTATGTTGTCAGATTTGTTTTGCCAAGGCTTACTCTATTTCTCCAGAGTGAGTCCCAGGTACATGCCGTCCACCTTGTTAACAATGGCAGCAATGCTGGCAAAGGTGGCATTGTTGCTTATAGAACCGGCGCCAGAAACAATCTGAGTAATGAATTCCAAAAGTTTATCAGCCTTAAACGAGATTTGTATGTTGCTGAAGTTTACTTTGCAATTCATTTTGAAGCTTGTGTACTTGTCGGCATTTCCCAAGGAGGTAAGTTTGCTAAGTGCTCCGAAATCCATGCTAATTGTCAGGTCACTCTCTGCAACACTCCATTTGAAGGCATAGTTCTTTGTTCCGTATGTTGCATTGCCAGTACCATCCTCATTGAAGGTTAGTTTCAACTTGTTAGCGGTGAAACCGATTTTGTTCAGGTATGTCTGCAAACTCTTTTCTGCCGACTTGCCTGCTGCTATAGCACCGGCATTGGTTAGGAAGTCTTCGCTTTCAAATACGATTGCTGGTTGTGAATAGTTCCAGGTGCCCACAAGACTGTTGCTGTTGACGGTTCCTTTGCCAAGCAAACCTGAAACCAAATCGCCCAATCCGCCCAGCAAATTGCTTGTGGAGGTGTTTGAGGAATTTTGTGTATTCTCGCTCTGCTCTTTAGAGGATTGGTTTCTAAACAAGTCCAGAATGCTCTGCGCCTGTGTTTCCGTAGTGCCTAATGCAAAGGCAGCCAAGATTGCGATGAAAGTTTTTTTCATAGTGAGTGTTCAATTATTTGTATTATCAGTATGGGTAGGGTCAGAGTGGCGAGGGTTAGCAACTGTGCTGTGGGTGAACCAGTCTTGCCCTTTGGCGCACATAGGAGCAGGGTGGGGTAGATGAGCAGGGCAACTGCCATTGTCCAACATGCCAGTCTTTGCCACGATAGTGTTCCCATCGCCACGGGGAGTAGCAGTATCAGTATGCTTGGCATAAGCATTAGCAGAGAGGCTATGTACTTGGCCCTATACACGGCACGGAGGTTGTGCATTCGTGTGTTTAGCAGAGGCATGTAGGCTTGCTCGTAGCCCAGACGTGTAGTGAGCAAGGGCAGGGTGGGGAAGGTGAGTGTGTGCAGGACGGTGAAGTCGGTGTACAGTTCCATATCCAGATATATGCTTATTCCCGTTAGTATAAGGGCCGATACGAGTCCGTTCCTTATCTTCTTCCTCAGTTCCGGATGTCTTGTCCTCAGTTTCAGTTCGCACGATAGGAAGGCACCCTTGTCCAGAATCTGTGGCAGACGGTTCTGTGTCTCCTTGCCTTGGGTAAGGTGCAGGTAGGTGTGCCAGCATGCCAGATATACATAACCGCTCAGTATGAACCACCCCAATAGCCACCATTGTGGCCATAGTGCCGGCAGCCAGATGAAGTTGATGGGCATGAACAGCATTCTTAGCAGGTAGGCGGCAAGCACATGCCAGTTTCTGATGGGCATGAGACGGTACTGCTGTGTATTGTATGCTGGTGTGCTTTGGCTGAACCAGCGTATTATCTGGTCGGTCAGTAGCAGGAACGGCAGACTTTCTCCAATGCTTATCCCCGTGCTTTCAAGTGTGCGTGGCAGAGCCAGTGCCATGCTTGTCCAAAGAACGATTTTCAGGCTCCAGATGATGATGTTGCGTGTGAAATGCATACTGCGCCGTTCACGAAGATATTCGTGGCGGCACAGTTCTGCTATGTTTCTCAGTGCGCTACTCATCTCTATTTAGATAGACACGCTTTTGCTGAAAGGTTTAAATATGGCAGGGGTGGGCTGATGTTTTAAGGTCAGTCTTATCCCTTCAACGCCTTCACTGTCTCCTGCAGAGCGGCAATCTTGCTCTCTGCATCGGCCAGTTTCTTCTTCTCCATTTCTACCACCTGGGCAGGAGCGTTCTGCACAAAGCGCTCGTTGGAGAGTTTCTTCTGTATACCGCCCATGAAGCCCTGCAGGCGTGCTATCTCTGCCTCGGCCTTCTTTATCTCTGCCTCGGCATCAATGAGGTTGCCCAGAGGTACGGCATATTCGTTGGTACCCACGAGGAAGGCCTGGCTGCCATCGCCCTTCTGTGCAACGTAGAGGATTTCGCCCAAGGTGGCCATCTTGCTGACGATGCTACCCATAGAGGGGCATTGTGTGATGCGGCTTTCTCCCTCTGCCATTACCACCTCCAGGGTGAGAGGTTCGCGCTGGGCAATGTTCTTGCTCTGACGAACGGCACGTACACCTGAGATAATCTGCTTCAACTGCTCAAACTCAGCAATCAGCTTGGCATCCTCAGCGCTGGGTGCTTCCATGCTCAGGGTGCTTACCATGATGCTCTCGCCCTCCTTGCGCTCTGCAATGTGCTGGTAGAGTTCCTCGGTGATGAAGGGCATGAAGGGGTGGATAACCTGCATCAACTGCTCGAATATCTGCATGGTAGCCTCCAGAGTCTTGCGGTCGATGGGAGCCTGGTAGGCAGGCTTTATCATCTCCAGATACCAGCCAGAGAACTCGTCGGTGAAGAGTTTGAACATGGCCATCAGAGCCTCGTTCAGGCGGTACTTGCTATATAGGTCGTTGATTTCTGCCACATAGGTGCGCAACTGTGCCTGCATCCACTCTATGGCCTTCACATTGGGCTCGGGCTGTGCTATCTCGTCACTTATCTCCCAACCCTTCACCAGACGGAAGGCGTTCCATATCTTGTTGCAGAAGGCAGCGCCCTGTCCGCACAGGCTCTCGTCGAAGAGGATGTCGTTACCTGCAGGAGCAGCAAGAAGCATACCCATGCGCACGCCGTCGGCACCATACTTGTCTATGAGGCCCAGGGGGTCGGGACTGTTGCCCAACTGCTTGGACATCTTGCGGCCCAGGTTGTCGCGTACGATACCGGTGAAATAAACGTTGCGGAAGGGAACATCTTTCAAGTACTCCTCGCCAGCCATAATCATGCGTGCCACCCAGAAGAAGATGATGTCGGGACCGGTTACCAGGTCGGCCGTGGGGTAGTAGTAGTTTATTTCCTCGTTGCCGGGGTTCAGTATGCCTCCAAACAGGCTTACGGGCCAAAGCCATGAACTGAACCATGTGTCCAGAGCGTCCTCGTCGTGACGGAGCTGCTCGGCGGTGATGTTCTCGTAGCCAGCAATCTTGCGAGCCTTCTCCAGAGCCTCCTCACGGTTCATTGCCACCACGAACTGCTCCTCCTTACCCTCCTCGGCGGGCAGATAGTAGGCTGGTATGCGGTGTCCCCACCACAGCTGGCGGCTGATGCACCAGTCGTCGATGTTCTCCAGCCAGTTGCGGTATGTTGTAACGTATTTCTGTGGGTAGAACTTGATGTCGCCATTCAGCACGGGAGTCAGGGCAATGTCGGCAAAGTGTTGCATGGACAGATACCACTGCATGCACAGACGAGGCTCTACTGCCACCTCGGGATTGCGCTCGGAGTAACCCACCTTGTTGGTGTAGTCCTCCACCTTCTCCATCAGGCCTGCCTCTGCCAGGTCCTTGGCAATCTGCTTGCGCACATCCATGCGGTCCTGACCTACGTAGAGACCTGCCGCCTCGCTGAGGGTGCCGTCGGGATTGAAGATGTCTATGGTCTCCAGGTTGTGAGTTTTGCCCAGGTTGTAGTCGTTCACGTCGTGAGCAGGAGTAACCTTCAAACAGCCAGTACCGAACTCTATCTCCACATAGCGGTCCTCGATAACGGGGATTACACGGCCCACCAGGGGAACAATCACCTTATGGCCCTTCAGCCACTGGTTCTTGGGGTCCTTGGGGTTGATGCACATGGCGGTATCGCCCATGATGGTCTCGGGACGTGTTGTTGCCACCACGGCATAGTATCTGCCCTCCTCGTCCTGATGCAGCACCTCGCCTTCCTCGCCAGTGGGAACCACGGGGTTGGTGTCGGCGTCGGCCACATAGTAGCGCAGGTTGTACAGTTTGCTCTGCTCCTCGCGGTAGATAACCTCAATGTTTGACAGGGCAGTCTGTGCCTTGGGATCCCAGTTCACCATACGCAGGCCACGGTAGATGAGTCCCTTGTCGTACAGGTCGCAGAATACCTTCAGCACGCTTTCGCTGCGCTCCTCGTCCATGGTGAATGAGGTGCGGTCCCAGTCGCACGATGCACCCAGTCGGCGCAACTGCTTCAGGATGATGCCACCGTGCTCGTTGGTCCAGTCCCAGGCATGCTTCAGGAACTCCTCGCGTGTGAGGTCCAGTTTCTTGATGCCCTGCTCTGCCAGACGGTTTACTACCTTAGCCTCGGTGGCTATGGATGCGTGGTCGGTGCCGGGAACCCAACAAGCGTTCTTGCCCTGCAGGCGTGCACGGCGCACCAGGATGTCCTGGATGGTGTTGTTGAGCATGTGGCCCATGTGCAGTACACCGGTCACATTTGGCGGTGGGATAACCACGGTATAGGGTTCACGACCATCGGGCTTGCTGCTGAACAGTTTGTTGTCCAGCCAGTATTGGTACCATTTGCTCTCCACTTCGGCAGGGCTGTACTTGGATGCTAATTCCATAATGATATAATATCTTTAATTTATTTTTTTCGCGCACAAAGTTAGTGTTTTTTCTCCAATATATATTAAGGCAGATATAACAAAAGAGGTTAAGTCTCGGCATTTATAATAAATTATGTATTAAAGGTGTGCTTCGTATCCATTTTTTTTAGTACCTTTGGTTAGCATTTGTGTATAAATACTATGTATAGTAATGCAGATAAAATAGAGTGGACTCTGATTTTCGTATACGAATTCGGACAGAAATACGGGCTTACTGCCAAGCAGGCCTTCAATTATCTGTCCCGCTATCAAGGCATAGATTTCATAGACCGTCACTACGACTATGTGCATACTCAGTCGTTCCAGTCAATGGTGTCGGATATCAGTGAATATTGTCACAGAAAGGGAGGAGGTCTGATATGATTCTGTATCATGGAACCAATGTGGATTTTGATACCATAGATTTGGCTAAATCCAAGCCCAACAAGGACTTTGGGCAAGGGTTTTACCTCACTGCCGATTATGAACAGGCCTTGTCTATGGCAAGAATCAAGGTGGAACAGTTGGAATTTGGCGAACCTCTTGTTCTGGCTTACGAAGTGGACGAGGAATTTATGAAATCGCTGAAGTTTCTGTATTTCAATGAGTATTCCGAGGATTGGGCCAAGTTTATCTTGCTCAACCGTAGAAATCCTGCTTCAGGACCAGCACACGACTATGATATCGTATATGGGCCAATAGCCGACGACAGAGTGGGTGTTCAACTATGGAAATACGAGAATCAGAGCATTGACCTGCACACTCTGGTAAACAATCTTCAATATATAAAAGGCATGACCTTCCAGTATTTCTTCGGAACACAGGAGGCCATAAGATTACTGCATCGCAAATGAATATACAGGAACAGATGAAACTGGATATGACAAAGAATCTTGCACTGTTGTTGATGGAAAACAATCTTGGAATGACAATGGAGCAGGCCATATCTGTCGTTATGAATTCCGAAACCTACCAGCGATTACAGAACGATGCTGCGCACCTTTATTACCAAAGTCCACGCTATGTCTATGACTTTCTGGACAAGGAACTTAAATTGGGTAAAGTAGTGTAGTGCTACCTATGTCTTTGCTGTGAGCCTAAGGCTTCTGTAATGCCAGATTATGGAAGTCGCTAATTTGTAATTATTCTACAACTTATGAGTACAAGAGAAGAAAAACTGGCGGCGTTTGGACGTTTGCTGGATGTGATGGACACTTTGCGCGAGAAGTGCCCATGGGACCGCAAGCAGACCTACGAGAGTCTGCGCCCCAATACCATAGAAGAGACCTTTGAACTGTGCGATGCCCTCATCAAACACGACACCAAGGAGATATGCAAGGAACTGGGCGATGTGCTCCTGCACGTTGTCTTCTATGCCAAGATAGGCAGCGAGGAGGGTCAGTTCGACATTGCCGACGTGTGCAACAAACTGTGCGACAAGCTCATCTTCCGCCACCCCCATGTCTATGGCGAGGCCGAGGCTCAGTCGGCAGGCGAGGTAAGCCAACTCTGGGAGCAGGTAAAGCAGAAGGAGAAGGATGGCAACAAGACCGTGCTCTCTGGTGTGCCCGATTCTCTGCCTTCGCTCATCAAGGCCTACCGCATCCAGGACAAGGCACGCAACGTGGGTTTCGACTGGAGCAAGCGAGAAGAGGTTTGGGACAAGGTTCACGAGGAGGTGGACGAACTGCGCACGGAACTGGAGAAGGACGACAAAGAGAACTCCACCAACGAGTTTGGTGACCTGCTCTTCTCCCTCATCAACGCCTCACGTCTCTATGGCATCAATCCCGACAATGCCCTGGAGCGCACCAACCGCAAGTTCATCTCCCGCTTCTCCTATGTGGAGCAGCGCGCCAAGGAGCAAGGCCGTGAACTCAAGGACATGACCCTGGAAGAAATGGACCGCCTCTGGAACGAAGCAAAGCAAGGAGAGTGAGGTGAACGGTGACTTGGGAATAACGTTGAATGTTGAATGTTGAACGATTAACGTTTAACGATTAAAGATTAACGTGGAGCGGTGGTGATGACGTTGAAAGCAGAAAGTAGAAAGTTTAACGTTTAACGCTTATAGCCCATATTATATATAGGTACGTTTACGTGCGAAAAGACTGCATGGTGTGTGCAAAAATAAACGATTATTTTTATTGTATGTCGATTGCAAAGGACGTTGTGGGGCAGTGGGGAAAGGAAAATCCGGAGAGGAAAGGCATGTGGGATGAGGCGTTTTTAGCTAATTGTGCAAAGGCGAAACAATTATTCGTTTTCCTATTATTCGTTTTCCTAATCAATCAGACATTTTTTTTCCTTGTTTGTTTGTGAAGTGAGGTTTTATTCATACTTTTGTGCTAACAGTATTGTTAGATATGTTTGTTAAATACCTGGATTTATGGACAATCAAGAGAGACAAAGCAAAGAGCAACAGATACTTGCGGCGGCGGAGCAGGAGTTCTTGACCAAGGGGTATGATGGTGCCCGCACCACCTCGATAGCGCAGGCAGCAGGAGTAACTCACGCGATGCTGCACTACTATTTCCGCACTAAAGAGCAACTTTTCGAGCGTATAGTAGATGAGAAGTTCGAAACTATGTCACACTCAATGTTTGCCATAATGGGCGACCCGTCGTTGCCTATTGTTGAGCGCATCAAGGGTGGCATTGAGGCGCATTTTGATTTTATTGCCGCCAATCCGCTTTTGCCACGATTCGTCATAAACGAAATTATCTCACGCCCAGAGCGTTATAAGTTATTGTACAAACGCGTGGGTGCTGTGATTGATAATGTATATTGCGACCTGCAGTTTGAAATAGACCGCTCGGCAGAGCGTGGTGAAATAGAATGGGTTGATGTTAAGATGTTGCTTATCAGTATTCTGTCGCTCAATATCTTCACTTTTCTTGCCTATCCATTTATGTAACCGCTAATGGGCGAATTGATGGCCGACCGCGAAGGGTTCTTGGCGGTTCGCAAGGCAGAGAACATCGAAACCATATTGAGAAGAATCAAAAAACAGTAAGATATGAAACGTTTTTTTCTAACACTATTTGCCGTGGTCTGTGCCGCCGCATCGAGAGGCCAGTCGCTTGATGAGTGTCGTCGCTTGGCTCGGGAGCATTACCCCGAAATCAGACAGTACGACCTGATTGCGCAGACCGAGCAGTACAATCTCTCCAATGCGGCTCGAGCATGGATTCCGCAAGTTGCTCTGTCGGGACAGGCTACATATCAGTCTGCCACGCCCACCTATCCCGAGGCCTTCAAGACAATCCTCCAAGCCAACGGTATTGAGATGGCTGGCATACACCGTGACCAATACAAAGTTTCGATTGATGTGTCGCAACACATTTGGGATGGAGGAAAGTCAAGGGCCGACAAAGCCATTGCCAAAGCGGAGGCCGAGGAGCAGCGCAGCCGAGTGGATGTGTCGCTCTACGACTTGCAGTCGAGGGTGGATAATCTCTATTTTGGTATTCTGTTGCTTGATGAGCGCAAGGCGCAGACCGAGGTTCTGATTGAACTGCTTGCAAGCAATCTTGCCCGTCTGCAAACATATTATAAAAATGGTGTTGCCATGCAGGCTGATGTCGATGCTGTGGAAGCGGAGTTACTTGCCGCCCGACAGACGCTCGGACAGGTTGAGTCTTCACGCATGAGTTACCGTCGTATGTTGGAGATTTTTATAGGTCAACCGCTTACGGCCGATAACCTGGAACGCCCTGCAATGCAGCAACTCCAATCGCGCACTTTGGCACGACCCGAATTGGCTCTCTTCGAGGCTCAGGAAAGTATATTGACGGCACAGCGCAAAGCTATAAATGTTTCGCTTATGCCTCGCTTCTCGGCCTTTGCGCAAGTCTATTACGGCTATCCAGGGTTGGATATGTTTAAGAGTATGGTTTCATCGGATTTGTCGTTCAATGCCATTGCCGGCGTGCGTGTGTCGTGGAATATCGGAGCATTCTATACCAAGCGGAATAATCTCGATAAACTCAATGCCGCCGAAAAGCAAATTGCTGTTCAGCGCGATGTGTTTCTCTTTAATACTCAGATGCAGACCACGCAGGACGATGGCGAGATTGCTCGTCTGCGCCAAGCCATCACGGATGATTCGCGTATAGTGGAGTTGCGTCGCAGGGTGCGTATGGCGGCAGAGTCGCAGTTGAAAAATGGGGTAATTGATGCCACCGACCTGTTGCGGAAAATCTCTGATGAGACGGCAGCCGCACTTGCACGCAGCACACACGAAATAGAACTTTTGCGATCAATATACAGACTTAAAACAGCATTAAATCAATAGGATATGAAAAAGGTAATACATATAGCAATGGCTCTGTTGGCCATCTCTTGCACGAAGGAGGCGGAGTTTGACGCCCAAGGTACATTCGAGGCTACCGAGGTGGTGGTATCATCGGAGGCTACGGGCAGAATCCTTAATTTCGATATTGAGGAGGGTATGGCAATAGCGGCCAACCAAACGGTAGGCACGATAGACAGCCTTCAACTCCATTTGCAGCGCAAGCAACTCGTGGCACAGCAGTCGGCATTGCTTGCCTCTCGTCCCGATGTGAAGAAGCAGGTGGCGGCGTTGCGTGAGCAGATTGCAAAGCAGAAGACTGAACTGCGTCGCGTGGAAAATATGTTGCGTGATGGCGCGGCGACTCAGAAGCAGAAAGACGATATCGAGGCGCAGATAAAGATCTTGGAGGGACAGTTGGAGGCCCAACTATCAACGCTGGATAAAAATACCTCTACCATCAACGGCAACTCTGTGGTTTTGGAGGCGCAGATAACCGCCCTTGATGACCGCATCTCAAAGTGCCGCATTATCTCGCCCGTTGGTGGTACCGTGTTGGTCAAGTATGCCGAGGCTGGCGAGTTGGCATCGGCAGGCAAGCCTCTGATGAAGATTGCTGACCTTAAGAATATCTATCTGCGAGCATACTTTACCTCCGACCAACTTGCCAATGTTAAATTAGGCGATGAGGTGAAGGTCGTTGCCGACTTTGGCGGCACGGAGCGATATGACTATACGGGTCGCGTAGCGTGGATTTCGTCGGAGAGTGAGTTTACGCCTAAAACAATTCAGACAAAGGATTCTCGTGCCAATCTGGTCTATGCCGTAAAGATTGCCGTTGAAAACGATGGCCGATTGAAGATAGGCTTGGCAGGAGAAGTGGTTTTGTAGTATGAGTGCTATTGATGTACACAACCTATCCAAGAGTTACGGCAAGGTGCGGGCACTCGACGGTGTGTCGTTCGCGGTAGAGCATGGCGAATTGTTTGGACTTATCGGCCCTGACGGAGCAGGTAAGACCACGCTTTTTAGACTGCTCACTACGCTCATCAATCCCGATGAGGGCAGTGCCACGGTAGATGGTTTAGATATTGAAAAGGACTACCTCTCTATCCGAAAGCGTGTAGGATATATGCCTGGCCGTTTCTCGCTCTATCCAGATTTGTCGGTCGAGGAGAATCTGCAATTCTTTGCGGCTCTGTTTGGCGTAACTGTTGAAGAGTCGTATGACCTTATAGCGCCTATCTACAAGCAGATAGAACCGTTCCGTACCCGCCGGGCTGGGAAACTGTCGGGAGGTATGAAGCAGAAACTTGCCCTGTCGTGTGCCTTGATTCATCGCCCAAGCGTATTGTTTTTGGACGAGCCGACAACGGGTGTTGATGCCGTATCGCGTAGCGAATTCTGGGATATGCTTGCCGGGTTGAAAGAACGTGGAATGACCATACTCGTATCAACACCATATATGGACGAGGCGAAGCGTTGCGACCGCATAGCACTTTGCAATGAGGGACGTATTTTGGGTATTGACACGCCCACAGGCATTGTGCAGGGTTTTGACAAACCTCTCTATGGTATTAGTGCCAAGAATATGTTTGCCCTGCTGGAAAGAGCACGTCGCGAAGAGGGTGTGGAGGATTGTTATCCCTTTGGCGAAAAGCACCATCTGGTTGCAAGTGCAGGTTTTGACGAAGAGAGATTTAAGGCGGCGCTTGCCGATGTAGAAGGCGTGGAGATAGTGAGCGCAGAGCCTACAATCGAGGATATGTTTATAAAACTGATGAGAAGATGAGCGACGTAGTAATTTCAGTACGCGACCTGACCAAGCGTTTCGGCGACTTTACTGCCGTTGACCGCATCTCGTTTGATGTGCGCCGAGGAGAGATTTTCGGCTTCCTCGGAGCAAACGGAGCGGGCAAGACGACTGCTATGCGTATGCTCTGTGGCTTGAGTTATCCCACATCGGGCAGCGGCACGGTGGCGGGCTATGACGTAATGCTCGAGGGTGAGCAGATTAAACGCCACATAGGCTATATGAGCCAGCGATTTTCGCTCTACAACAACCTTACGGTGTGGGAGAATATACGCTTGTTTGCTGGCATCTACGGCTTATCCAAAAAACAAACCGAGGAGCGTTCCGCGGAGGTGCTTGAGCGCCTGAATTTCTCATCGGAGCGTAACACTCTGGTTGGCTCTCTGCCACTCGGCTGGAAACAGAAACTTTCGTTTGCCATTGCCACGGTTCACCGCCCCGAGGTGGTCTTTTTGGACGAACCGACGGGAGGCGTTGATCCCGTAACGCGCCGTCAGTTTTGGGAAATGATATATGAGGCAGCGGAGGGTGGTACGACCATATTTGTCACTACACACTATATGGACGAGGCGGAGTACTGCTCGCGCGTCTCGATTATGGTAGATGGCGAGGTGCGCGCCCTTGATACACCAGCCCGTCTGAAACAACAATTTGCCGCGGAGTCGATGGACGAGGTGTTCCGCACGCTGGCTCGTGGCGCACAAAGAGGAGAGTAAGGCTATGAAACAGAACTTTGGCTCATTCGTAAAAAAGGAGTCGTTGCATATACTCCGTGACAAGCGTACGATGTTGATCGTTATGCTCATCCCCGTAATGCTGATGACCCTCTTCGGCTTTGCTATCTCCACCGAGGTGAATAATATCAATGTGGCGGTTGTCGCTTCGGAGCACACCGATGGGGTGCGTGATGCTGTTGAGCGGTTGTCGCATAACGAATACTTTACCTTTAAGGGTTATATCTCGCAAGATGAGATAGACCCTTGTCTGCGCTCAGGCAAGGCGGGTGCTGTAGTGGTCTTTGCCTCAGACTATGACCGTCGTGCCGAGCAAGCGGCTGCGGGCATAGCGACAAAGCCTCTTGTCCAACTCATTGTAGATGCCTCGAATGTCAATACCGCAGGCTCGGCTACGGCCTATCTGCAAAATGTCCTGCTCGGTGCCGCCTCACAGCAGGCTATGTTTGAGACACGAATGCTATTCAACCCGCAGATGCGCTCGGCCTACAACTTTGTGCCAGGTATTATGGGCCTGATTTTTATTCTTGTTTGCGCGATGATGACCTCGGTGTCGATTGTGCGCGAAAAGGAGGTTGGCACTATGGAGGTGCTCCTGGTTTCGCCAGTGCGCCCAGTGAAGATTATCTTCGCCAAGATGATTCCATATTTTGGCATATCGTGCATTGTGCTTGTGACTATCCTGCTTTTGGCGCGATACCTCCTTGAGGTACCGATGTCGGGCGGTGTTGGGGGGATATTTTCACTCTCGTTGCTATATTTGGCATTGTCGCTCTCGCTCGGACTTCTGGTCTCGACTATTGCCACCACGCAGATGGCGGCATTGCTCATCTCGGCTATGGTAATGATGATGCCGATACTGATGTTGTCGGGTATGCTGTTCCCGATTGAGAATCTGCCCGAGTTCTTCCAGGTGGTATCGAATATTGTGCCTGCAAGGTGGTATATCGACGCTGTGAGAAAGATGATGATTCAGGGGCTGCCGCTGGTGGCTGTTTGGAAGAATTGCGTGATTCTGCTCGGTATGACGGTAGCTATTCTCGGCATATCACTCAAAAAGTTTAACGATAAATTAGAGTAACCATGAGAGCATTTGTCGTACTCGTACAGAAGGAGTTTTTGCAGATACGGCGCAACTCGTTTCTGCCTCGGCTCATCATCGCCTTCCCGATACTTGTGATGTTGCTTATGCCGCTCATTATGACTATGGATGTGCGTCAGGTAAATGTGGCCATCGTTGACCTCGACCGCTCGACCACATCGCGTCGCATATCCTCGCATATCAATGCCTCGGAGTACCTCACTCTCGCCCATACTTCGGCCGAATTCCCGCTTGCTATGGAGGCTTTGGAGCAGGGAGATGTGGATGTTATTGTGCAGATACCCGACAATTTCGAGCGCGATATGACTGTTGCCACGCCCGAGCGCATCAGCATAACCGCCAATGCCGTCAATGCCATCAAGGGAAGTATGGGTATGCAGTACGTTGTGCAGACCATCGCCCGCACTCTGACTGAACTGCGTAGCGAGAAGAACCCAACCAAGTTGACGGAGTTGGTAACTATCGAGAATCGTTATAACCCCACGCTCAACTACCGCCACTATATGATTCCTGCGCTGATGATTATTCTCTTTATCTTGATTTGCGGTTTTCTGCCAGCGTTGAGTATCGTGGACGAGAAGGAGAGCGGCACCATTGAGCAGATAAATGTAACGCCTATTTCACGTTTTATGTTTATCCTCTCTAAACTTGTGCCGTATTGGATTATTGGACTGTTTGTCGTCACGGTGGCTATGCTTGTGGCCCGTTTAGTTTATGGTCTTGTCCCAGTAGGCTCTATCGGAGCAATATATTTTGGGGCATTGCTGTTTATCCTTACGATTTCTGGCTTCAGCCTCACCATAGCCAACTTTTCGGAGACAATGCAGCAGACGATGTTTGTGATGTTCTTCTTTATTATGATCTTTATGCTGATGAGTGGTCTGCTCACGCCCATTGATTCAATGCCTGTGTGGGCGCAACGCTTTACGCTCGTGCTGCCGCCACGCTACTTTGTCGAGGTTCTGCGCTCGGTATATTTGAAGGGAACAACAATTGCTGAACTATGGACAAACTACGCGGCACTGGGAGCTTTTGCCCTTATCTTCAATATCCTCGCTGCTCTAACCTACAAGAAACAGGCATGACGAACTGGCGGTAACTTTTCATCTCAAAGCAAAAAGGAGTTAAAGATAGCTTGATGAACGCTGGTGAATAAAGGTGAAAGATACGAGTAATCGAGAGTTGAAGCATGGTAGGGACGCTGCGTGCAGCGTCCGGGAACGATAAACAAAGCGGACGCTGCCGCAGCGTCCCTACCGCTCATCCTTACGAACGGACTTGCTTTAGCTTGATGAACGCTAATGAATAAAGGTCAAAACGGAAAACGGGAATTTATTCGGACGTTGCCGCAGCGTCCCTACTGTTGGGTGTTTACGCTCATCGTTAAACGCTCATCGTTAAACGCTCATCGTTAAACGTTCCTCGTTAAACGCTCACCACTCATCCGCTCACCGCTCACCGCTCACCTCTCATCCGCTCTTCCCCCTGTCAGGGGGACTGACTGGGTCCTTCACCTTTCACCGTTTGGGGAATCTGTCGGCGAAGTAGAGGAACTGGTACTTGACGGCGTTGAGCCAGTATGGCCAGTTGTGGGAGCCGGGACGGGAGTGGAACTCGTGAGGTATCTTTTCCTTGAGGAGTTTCTCGTGCATGTTGCAGTTTACCTTGTAGAAGAAGTCCTCGGTGCCGCAATCAAAGATGATGTTCATGGTGCCGGGCTTGAGCAGATGTGTGAGGTTGATGACGGTGTTCTCGTCCCAAAGTTGGGTGTTCTCCTCGTAGGTGCCCAAACGTCCTGCTATGTTCCAGTTCTTGGTGAAGGGACGGAAGTCCAGTCCGCCTGACATGCTTCCCATGTTGCCGAAGGTGTCCTGATGACGCATGGCCAGATAGAAGGCTCCGTGTCCGCCCATGGAGAGTCCGGTGATGGCTCGGCAGGCCTTGTCGGCGATGGTGGAGTAAGCGGTGTCTATGTGTGCAACGAGTTCCTTGGCAACGAAGGTTTCGTAGCGGTATTCAGGAGTTACTGGGCTGTCGAAGTACCAGCTGTCGCGTGCTCCGTCGGGCATGACAACGATGAGGTTGTACTGGTCGGCCAATTGTCCTACTGCACCGTCCTTTGTCCATACGGTGTGATTGCCGCCATGGCCGTGGAGCAGGTAGATGACGGGGTAGGACTGCTCAGTGCTATACCCCTCGGGAGTTATTACGGTGACAAGGACGTCCTTATTCATACTATTGCTCTTGACGGCGATTTCCTTCTGCTCGAAGGCAAAGATGCTCGTTGTGAGGAGCAGAAGAGCAAAGAGGGAAATGAGTTTCTTGGTTTTCATAGTGAGAAGCAGTCGTCTATGTATGGCGCTAGTGCTTTGTGGTTTGTCTTTTCGGTGATATGGCACGTTCAGATGCTATCGTAGTAATCCAGGAACTCCTTGGGGAAGCGCACGGGCTTGTTCCTGTCCATGTTGAAGTAGTATCCCACCTGCTGTGCGGTACAGTAGATGCGTTCGCCCTCCACTATCTCTATTTCCGCCTCCCAGCGGCTGGCGCCCGTCAGAGTTACGTTTATCCTGCCCGTGGGTTTGCTTTCCAGGGTGAGGGGACGCTTGTACATGATGTGCGTTTCTGCCAGTATGGGAGTGTTGTGCTCCTTCATCATTTCCTCCAGAGGGAAGTACTGGTCCAGGATGGCATTTCGCAGGTCCTCGAAGTACTTGGGGTAGACGGTGTTGCTGACAATGCCCATGTAGTCGGTGTCGTAGGTGTGTACCTTCACTGGTGCTTCCAGATAGAATTTCTTTTTGCTTTCCATAGTGTGTCTTAATATATATAATAAGGTATAGGCGTTCTAAACGAAATGAGGAGAACCATTGCTGATTCTCCTCGTTTGCGGTGCGGACGGGGCTCGAACCCGCGACCCCTAGCGTGACAGGCTAGTATTCTAACCAACTGAACTACCGCACCATTGTTGGTTGCTCCTTTCGGTTTGCGAGTGCAAAGGTATGATGTTTTTCCGAAACTACCAAATGTTTGGCAAAGAAAATTGAAACTTTTCTTCATTATGCCTAAGTTTCCGTCTTTGTGCCTTTGTGTCGTAGATGTGGTTCTCCGTTCGTCAAGAGACCACTGATGACACTGATGCGGCTGATTTTCACAGATTGCAGTGTACATCAATTATCTGTCTCAATCGGTATTATCCGTGTCATCTGCGTGCAAATCTTCGTGCTAATATTTGCTGTCTCGGAAAATAGTATTACCTTTGTCTCCTGAATTCCGTTACCACAGCGGTGGTGTGAGGAAGGACTTTACCGAAAAGGTGTTATTGAAATTATCTTCAACTGACAAATTCTCGCAAAATTTGACTTGGAACGAAGGTGATGGCAATAGCACCACATCGTTGGTATGTACAGCCATTATTGGCTACCTACATAACCTATGGTGTGGGCTGTTGTTTTATCTGTTCCATAGGCAATGCGAGAAGCCTGTCAGTTAGATAAAGCAAATATAGTTCCCACACCTTTATTTTATACCCTTTAATGCCGAACGGAGGGAGCAGGGAGGCGGAAAATACAATTATAAGATGAAAAAACATCTACACAATTCCTTGAGGGCGCTGTTCTTGTCCCTGGCGGTGCTCCTGTCCCTGCCCATGATAGCACAGCAGGTTGAGATTGATGGGATAAACTATGACCTTGTTGCTGAAACAAAGCAGGCTACTGTTATTAAGAAGAGTAGTGGCAAGTATTCGGGCGAAATCTTCATTCCAGAGTCCATTGAGTATTTGAGTACAACCTATAGTGTGGAGAGCATAGGGGATGATGCTTTCTATGATTGCAGTGGTTTGACCTCGGTTACTATACCCAATAGTGTGACGAGCATAGGGTCTTCTGCTTTCTCTGGTTGCTCTGGTTTGACATCGGTTACTATCGGCAATAGTGTGGAGAACATAGGGTCGAATGCTTTCTATGATTGCGATGGTTTGACCTCGATGATTATTCCCAATAGTGTTATAAGTATAGGTAGTTATGCATTCAACAGTTGCGATGGTTTGATCTCGGTTACTATCCCCAATAGTGTGACGAGCATAGGGAGAGGTACTTTCTATTCTTTGCGATGGTTTGACCTCGGTGACTATCGGCAATAGTGTGACGAGCATAGGGGATAAAGCTTTCTTTCAATGCGATGGTTTGAGCTCGGTTACTATCGGCAATAGTGTGGAGAGCATAGGGAATGAAGCTTTCGCCTATTGCGATGCTTTGACCTCGGTTACTATCCCCAATAGTGTGACGAGCATAGGGGAGTATGCTTTCTATAGGTGCGATGGTTTGACCTCGGTTACTATCGGCAATAGCGTGAAGAGTATAGGAAATTGTGCTTTTGAGAATTGCTCTGGTTTGACCTCGGTTACTATCCCCAATAGTGTGACGAGCATAGGGTATTATGCTTTCGCATATTGCAACGGTTTGACCTCCGTTGCTATCGGCAATAGTGTGGCAAGCATAGGGTATGGTGCTTTCGCTCGTTGCTCAGGTTTGACCTCGGTTACTATCGGCAATGGTGTGAAGAGCATAGGGGATGGTGCTTTCGCCTATTGCCCCGAACTCATTGATGTTTATTGTTATGCCGAGAATGTGCCTTCTACAGTGAGCAATGCATTCGATGGTTCATATCCAGAAAATGCCACCCTTCATGTTCCTGCAACTTCTATAGAAAGTTACCAGGTAACATCGCCTTGGAGCAGTTTTGGTACAATTGTAGCCCTCACCCCAGAGGAGAGCGGCATTGATGAACTGAAAGGTGAAAACGGAAAACGGGAAACTGCCGTCTACGACCTCTCTGGCCGTTGTGTGCAGAAGGCACAGAAGGGTGTCTTTATCCAGAATGGCAAGGTGATGGTTAAGTGATGAACACTTGACGTTACGGCTAACGAATAGCGTTTAGTTATTTTTGTAATAGCATAATCCGCAGGCACTCCCAGTGATGGAGAGTGTCTGCGGATTGGTGATTTGTGTGGGAGGATGTTTTCGTCATCGTTTTCGTTCTGTTCCCCTTTTATCCACCCCCTCCCCCCTGCAGGGTATGTCCGCACGTCGTAATGGGGATTGCGACCCTCATAGGGCACAGAATGACATCAAGTCATTCTTCTAACGGCCCTCTTCGCCCACCTGTCTCAGGGGGAGAAAGTGGGTGGTGGGCGTACAAAAAGAAAGGAGGTGCAGACCTGTGATGGTGCTGCACCTCCTTGATTTTAGGGGGGGATAGGAAGACCTAGGAAGTTATAGGAGGACCTAGGATACCCTATGAGGACCTAGGATACCCTAGGAGGGTATAGGGGAGGCGATGTAAACGGAAAACGGAAAACGGAAAACTATGCGGACGCTGCACGCAGCGTCCCTACCGCTCACCGCTCACCGCTCACCGCTCACCGCTCACCTCTAACAGCTCATCCGCTCATCCCCCTGCAGGGGGACCGAGGGGGTCTTGTGGGACCGAGGGGGTCTTCTTATCGCTCTATCGTCTGGGCGCGGTCGGGGCCTACGCTGACGATGGTGATGGGGCGTTCGAGGGCCTTCTCCAAGTAGTCGATGTAGTCCTGGAAGGCTTTGGGGAACTCGGTGGGAGAGGTCATCTGGGTGAGGTCGGTCTGCCAGCCGGGAATCTCCTCGTAGACGGCTTGCCAGCCTTCGGTGTCGTAGGGCATCTCGGTAGTGCGGATGCCGTCCTTCTCGTAGGCAACGCAAGCCTTGATGGTCTCGAAGGTGTCCAGCACATCGCTCTTCATCATGATGAGTTGGGTGACGCCGTTTACCATGATGGCATACTTGAGGCCCACGATGTCCACCCAACCGCAACGGCGGTTACGGCCCGTTACGGCACCGTACTCGTGACCGATGTCGCGAATCTTCTCGCCTGTCTCGTCGAAGAGTTCCACGGGGAAGGGACCAGAACCCACACGGGTGCTGTAGGCCTTGAAGATACCGAAGATCTCGCCTATGCTGTTGGGGGCAACGCCCAGGCCGGTGCAGACACCGCCGGTGCAGGTGCTGCTGGAGGATACGAAGGGGTAGGTGCCGTGGTCTATGTCAAGCATGGTGCCCTGTGCACCCTCGGCCAGTACGTTCTTGCCCTCGGAGAGAGCCTGGTTGATTTCAAACTCGGTGTCGCGCAGGGGGAACTGGCTCATGTATCGTATGCCCTCCATCCACTTCTGCTCCTCCTCGGTGATGTCGTAGTCGGTGAAGTGCAGGTCGCTCAGAATCTGCTCGTGGCGAGCCTTCAGGGCCTGGTACTTCTGCTCGAAGTTCTCCTCGATGTCGCCCACGCGCAGGCCGATGCGGCTGGCCTTGTCGCTATAGGTGGGACCGATGCCCTTGCCGGTGGTGCCAACCTTGTTCTTGCCCTTGGCGGCCTCGTAGGCACGGTCCAGCACACGGTGTGTGGGCAGGATGAGGTGTGCGCGTCGGCTGATGTGCAGACGGCTCTTCAGGTCGTAGCCAGCCTGCTCCAGTTCCATGGCCTCTGCCATGAACAGGTCGGGAGCGATGACACAGCCGTTGCCGATGATGTTCAGCTTGCCCTCGTCGAAGATGCCAGAGGGGATGCTGCGGAGGACGAACTTCTTGCCCTCGAAGATGATGGTGTGTCCGGCATTTGGACCGCCGGCAAAACGTGCCACAACGTCGTAGCGTGGGGTGAATACGTCTACAACCTTACCTTTGCCTTCGTCGCCGAAGACGATGCCCAGCAGGGCATCAACTTTTCCTTTTGCCATAGTAGTTATGATTATTATTGTTTAATTCTCTGTTGGTTGTTTTTAGGAGGACCTAGGAAAACCTAGGATACCCTAGGAGGGTTTTTCGTTTTGCTTGTCTGGTGAGTCGCGGTTGTGCCTACTCCCTCCCATACAGGGGAGGGCTGGGGGAGGGGTCCATTACTCCCCGCCCTATAGGGAGGGGTTGGGGGTGGGTCTTATTTCTTCCAGCGTCTGCATCACTGCCTTGCGCAGGGGCAGGGGGGCATTGGCAGAGAGGGCCGAGGCATGGTCGCGCAGTTCTGCTTCGGAGCGGGGCATGAGCCTGTTGCCCTGGCGGAGCAGGCGGCAGATGGTGAGCCAGCCGCAGAGCGAGGCAAGTTCATGTGTGCCTGCTATCCAACGGAAGGCCATGTCGGTGGCCCAGGGCTGGGGGGAGATGAGTTCCATGGCCAGGAGCGATACCGCCTCGGGTGTGCGAGCCTCGTGAACCCAGATGTCTGCCACCTCGGGCAGGAACTCCTGCGGGGGAGTGAGCAGTATGCCCAGCAACTGGCTTTCGCGCACGTTCTCGCTCCATAGGCGCTGGCCAAGACGGCGGTCGCGGGGGAACTCGGCCGCTATGTTCCTGAGTCGGGGCAACTCTATGCCCCACACAACATGGTGAGGCATGCCGCCACGGCGCATCTGCGAGGAGGCAATGCCGTTCATGTTGGCACGCAACTCCTTTTTTATATTACGGATGGTTTCGTCCATCCAGTTTGTGTCAATTGTATTCTCTTCCATATCTGAGCATCTGCTGGTCGAAGGTCTCGTCGTAGGACACGCCAACGTCCGTGACCTTGCCGTCAGTGTCTGTTACAAGTGTGTATCGGGGGTTGATGAACCCCTTGTAGGGAGCCAGGTCCAGAGCCTCGTAGCGCTGGAGCACCTCCTGGTGCATGGTGCTGTCCACCTCCACGCCGTACTTCTCCACCAGGTGCTTGGCGGCCAGGGTGTCGCCCTCGCTCTTGATGCGCTGTATCTCGGCCAGCAGTTGGCCTATGAACTGGCGCAGGGTGGGGTAGTCGTGAATGAGCAGGCGTGTCTTGCCGTCTTTTTTGACAAGTTCCATGGCAGGAATAGTGCCGAAGACCTGTGCCCAATATGTGGACTGCTCCAGGCACCAGTGCGCTATGAAGGCACGGTTGCGCATGTGCGCCTCCTCTATGTGGCATCCGGGCTTGATGCGCACGAGTTGCGTCATCAGTCCGTTGAGCATGTATGTGTAGTAGTTGCTGTGCCATGCATCCGGGGTGGGAGTGAGTCCCAGGTGGTGCATCTTCTGGTCGGCAATGTAGTAGAGCGCGAAGAGGTCGGCACGTGTCTCCTCTATGGTGCTGCCATGCACGCCCAGGGCATCGGCATCCACGCCGGGCAAGAGTTGTCCCGAACCGTGTCCCAGGCACTCGTGCAGGTCGGTATGCAGGTCGTCCAGCTGGTGAGCATAGAGGTTGACCTGCTCCAGCACCTTGGCATCGGGGATGAACTCCTGCCGGAACCCGTTGCCCATGGCCGCCTGGTCGTAAGCCTCGGTGAGGTTGCCTATGGTAACGCTCTTGCTTCCGTAGACGGAGCGCACCCAGTTGCTATTGGGCAGGTTGATGCCTATGGCTGAACTGGGATAGAGGTCGCCACCCAGAATGGCAGCCTGCACCACACGCGCGGTGACACCCTTGCACTCCTTCTTCTTGAAGCGAGGGTCCACAGGGCTGTTGTCCTCGAACCATTGGGCATTCTGGCTGAGTATCTCCGTGCGGCGTGTAGCCTCGCGGTCCAGTATGTTCACATAACCCTCCCACGAAGCCTTCAGGCCCAGAGGGTCGCCATATACCTCGGTGAAGCCGTTGACGAAGTCCACAGTGCCCTCCACCTCGGAAATCCACTGGATGGTGTACTGGTCGAAGGTGTCCAGCGACCCGGTGCGGTAGAACTGGAGCAGAAGCGAGATAACCTCTCTCTGCCTGTCCGTCTCGGCAAACTCCATGGCCTTCTCCAGATGCGAGCAGATGCGCTCTATCTGTCGTCCGTAGAGGCCTGTGGAGGAATATATGTTCTCGTACAGGTTGCCTTCGGCATCCCTTTCCAGACGGCTGTTCATACCGTACATGACGGGCTGGTCGGGCAGGGGAGCGGAAGCCTTCTGCTGGGCATAGAACTGCTCTGCCTCGTGCTGTGTGACACCCTCGCCATAGTAGTTGCATGCCGAGGCAAGCAAGAGGTCGTCGCCGCTCTGGCACACACGCTTGGGCATGACGGAGGGGTTGGTGATAACCTCGGCAAGGCTCTCGAACTCCTCGGCCCCAATCACGGGCGAGGGAATGGCACGGTATGCCTGGCCAAGCCACTCGGCAGAGAAGGCAGGCAGGAACTTGTCCGTGCTATAGTGATGATGTATGCCGTTGGCAAACCACACCTGACGCAGGTAGGTGAGGAAAGCTTCCCAGTCCTTGCCCTCGTGCGCGATGGCGGAGTTCTGCAGGATGTCCTCCAGCAGACGGCGGATGGCCAGGTTGTGGCGGCAGTTCTGGTCCCACAGGATATCGCGTCCGCACAGAGCCGCCTCTGCCAGGTGGTAGACATACTGCTTCTGCCCCAGGCTCAGGTCCTGGAAGGCAGGCACACGGTAGCGCAGCAGCTGTATGTCGGCAAAGCGCACCTGGGCGTATGGGAAGGTGTTATTCCTCATCTGCAGTCTCCTCTTTCTTGACCCTCTTGGGGATAGCGTTCTGTGCACGGTACTCCAGCGGAGTCATACCGTTCTTGCGGAAGAATGCCGAGTAGAAGCACTGGCGGTTGGCAAAGCCCGTGGCACGGGCAACGTCCTCCATCTTGAGGTCGGCAAAGTGCTTGTCGGTAATCATGTACATGGCCTCCTTTATGCGGAAGTCGTTGATGAGCTGCGAGAAGTTGTCGCGGTACCTGAGATGCACCACGGCGCTGATGTAGCGGGCATTGCACCCGATCTCCTCAGCCATCTTGGCTGCGGTGTACTCGGGGTCGCGGTACTTCTTCTCCACCACGAACTTCAGCAGGATCTTCTCGTATATTTCCTCTACAAGTGATGTGCTCAGGGCACCGATGTATGAGGCCTCTTTCTTCTTTTTCTCTGTGATATTGTATTTTGCCATGATATGGTATTAAAGTCCAAGTTCTATTTTCAGTCTTGCAATCTGCATGAGTACCTCTCTGAGCGAAGCCTCCTGCTCCTGTATCTGTGTCTCTGTGGCTATCTGCTTTTCGTTGAGTTGAGCATTAGATAGAGTGCCAGTGTCCACCTCCAGTGCTACTATTTCCGATTGCAGGGCCTTCACCTTCTGCTGTTGCAGGGATGTGGCCATTTGATTGTTGCGGATGCGCTGGCGCTTCTCGTTCCAGTCTATGTCCTTGGTAAGCACGGTATTCAGTTCGCTGTACTGTACGGGCGGATGGTTGGCGTTGTAAGCTCTAATCCAGAGGTCCACCAGGCTGCGTTGTGCGCTGGCCTTCTGGTCCAGGGTGTCGCCGTTTTGCCTAACGTTGGCATAGGCACCCTCCAGTTCCTTCTGCTGCAGGGCCAAGGCCTGAAGTCCCACCATGCTTCCTGCATGGTCCTTCTGTGCACGATAGTATGCATTCAGCGATTTGTCCAGCGCCTCGCCAGTGCTCATTGTTGGCAGAAGGCTCTGTCTGCGTTCGCCCAGTTCGCTCTTCTTGCTCTTTTGCTTTCTCAGTTCACCGTTTATCATCTCTATGCCCTGTTGGCATTGCTTGAGCATGTGGGTGTACATGTCCAGTTTTATGTTGGAGTCGGAGATAATTCTGGTGGTATCGGCTATGTCGTCACTTGTCAGTTTCCATTCCGAAGCCATTTGCCTGATTTCCCGAGCGAGCATGTCGGCATTCTCCTGCCATTGTCTGAACCACTCCTGTATAGTGATTTCCTGTTGCAGTAGTTCGTAGTGCCGGTGATATTTCTCCTCGGTCACCTTGTATGATTTTTCCAGTCTTTCCCCTTCGGCTGCCAGAATCTGGCAAAGGGCATTGGCCTGGTTCTTGTGTATAGTAATTTCGGTAATCTTGGTTTCCAGTTGCTGTATCTTTTCCGAAAGAGTAGTAATCTGGGTTGTGTGGTAATTGAACTCGCCCAGATTGGCTTCGGCATTCTGCAGGTCCCTCTGCGTGTTGTCCAGCAACTGGCGTATGGTGGCCATTCGCGAGTCGCTGTCGGTGCTTGCCGAGCAATCGGTGAATGTGGGGTCCAGTTGTGCGAAAACCCTCCACTCCTTCACATCCTCGCTTTGTCTCTGACGTATGGTTTCCAGGTTCGTTTGTTCGGCAATCTGCTGACCCAGATTCTTGGTCAGTTTGTCGTGCAGGATGGCCAGTTGCCGTTCCTGTCCCTGCAGTTCCCCAGACAAAGTCTCGTATTCGCTTCGGAAGTCGCTGATGAGTTTGTACTGGTCCTGCATCGTGTCGCTATGGTAGGGGTGATGCGTGGCACCGCACACCGAGCAGGCCGTACCCTCCTTCAGGTCCGACCTCAGGCTGATGAGGCTCTGGCTTTTGCTCATGTTCAGGGAATACTCCTTGTCGGCAACCTGGCGTTTCAGGTTTGCCACCACCACCGTCAGTTCCTGCTCCACCCTCAGTTCGTGCTCTATTTCCAGACGAAGGGAATTTATCAGCTGGGTCTTCTCTTCGATGTTGGCATATCCTGTGCCTATGCGTTTCCACAGGCTTTGTGCCGCAGAGAGCATGAACAGGCGGCTTTTCAGTGTCATTACACGCTCCTGTACCTCATAGTTGCTTGTACCACGGATGTTGTTGCGGTGTATTTCCGTTTCGTCCTGAAGGGCTTGTATCTGTTGGCCTATATCGTTGTGCTTGGCAATGATGTCTGCCAGGTTTTCCTTTGCTCTTTTCTGCTCTTCTGCATTTTTGTTGTAATGCTGCTTCTTCAGGGTGAGGCTTTCGGATATTTCTCCCAGGCGATATAGCATGGCCTGTATCAGTTCGGCTTTCTCAATCCACCCTTCATGAGGTTCTAATGTATGGCGTTGGCTGGTAAGGTGCTCCAGCTTTTTCTCCTGAATGGTTATTGTCTCATTGAGGGCTTCAATCTGACCGAGCAGTCCATTCTTGCGGTCTTCCTCTGCAGCAAGCGCCTCCTCCAGATATTGTATGTTGCTTTCCAATATACTGCAGGCGCCATCGTACTGGCTGCACTCTTCCACTATGCGACAGATGTCCTGGTGCTGAGCCTCCGTAATCTTGATGTTGTCCCTGGTGGCGGTAAACTGTTTGCGCAGGTCTTCCAACTGGTTGCTGGTGCTACGTATCTGCTGCTCTATCTCTATGCCGTTGCGTCTGTTCTCCTCCGCCTCCGTTTCCAGAATCTGCATCCTCAGGAATGGAGCCATGATGCTCTCAAAGGTCTCGAAGCGCTCCATCTCGGTGGCCTCTTCGGTAAGCGAGGCAAATTCCTTGTTCAGGATGAAAAGTTGTCGGGAGTTTATGTCCAGTTCCGAGTTCAACTGCTGGTGGCGATACAGTTTCTCCTGCAGGGCACGCAAACGCTTTATGCTCTCCTCCAGATTTTGCAGACGTGTCTGTGCCAGACGCAGGCTGTCTCTCATGCGTTGGTGCTGTGCGCTGGTTATGTCTGTATTATTTGAATTCATGTATGGGTCTTATTTGTCGCAAAGATATATAAATCTAAGGAGAATGTCGGCATCAGGAAGGGATAAAAACAAGGACAGAAGTGGAATTTGTAAATATTTCTCCTATATATGCGTGTAGTTATTTGAATAATCCTTATCTTTGCACGAAATAAACAAGATGACGTTTTAGAAAAAACAAAACAGAATGAAACCAAGCATACCAAAGGGCACGCGCGATTTCGGCCCCGTTGAGATGGCGCGCCGCAATTACATTTTCGATACTATACGTTCCGTCTATGCCCTCTACGGCTTCCAGCAGATAGAGACTCCCGCCATGGAGAATCTCTCCACCCTGATGGGCAAGTATGGCGAGGAGGGCGACAAGCTCCTGTTCAAGATACTCAATAGCGGCGACTTCCGTTCGCACGTTTCTGCCGAGGAATGGGCAGAGAACACCCTGGGCCGCCTCACCTCCCAGTTGTCCGAGAAGGGCCTGCGCTACGACCTCACCGTACCCTTCGCACGCTATGTGGTGCAGCACCGCGAGGAGTTGCAGATGCCTTTCCGCCGCTACCAGATTCAGCCCGTGTGGCGTGCCGACCGTCCCCAGAAGGGCCGCTATCGTGAGTTCTACCAGTGCGATGCCGACGTGGTGGGCAGCGACTCTCTGCTGAACGAGGTGGAACTGATGCAGATTGTGGACACCGTATTCACACGCTTTGGCATCCGTGTGTGCCTGAAGATAAACAACCGAAAGATACTCACCGGCATTGCCGATGTCATAGGACAGGCCGACAAGATAGTGGACATCACCGTGGCTATTGACAAACTGGACAAGATTGGTCTGGACAAGGTCAACGAGGAACTACTTGCCGCCGGCATACCCCAGGAGGGCGTGGACAAGCTGCAGCCCATCATCAACCTGAGCGGCACCAACGAGGAGAAGCTGCAGACCATGCGCGAGGTGCTGGCACAGAGCGAGACTGGCCTGAAGGGCGTGGAGGAGGTGGAGTTCGTGCTCTCGGCCTTGAAGAACATCTGCTCGCTGAACAACCCCATCGAACTGGACCTCACCCTGGCACGTGGCCTGAACTACTACACGGGCTGCATCTTCGAGGTGAAGGCTCTGGATGTGCAGATAGGCAGCATCACGGGCGGCGGACGCTATGACAACCTCACCGGCATCTTTGGCATGCCCGGCCTGAGTGGTGTGGGCATCAGTTTCGGTGCCGACCGTATCTACGACGTACTCAACCAGTTGGATCTCTATCCCGAGCAGGTGCGCACCGCCACACAGCTGCTCTTCGTCAACTTCGGCCAGACCGAGGTGGAATACTCCCTGCCCATCATTGCCAAGGCACGCCAGGCAGGCATCCGCACCGAGATTTACCCCGACTCTTCCAAGATGAAGAAGCAGATGCAGTATGCCAATGTAAAGCAAATTCCATACGTTGCCATCGTTGGCGAGACGGAAATGGCAGAAGGCAAGGTGATGCTCAAGAACATGGTCACCGGAGAGCAGAACCTCGTTACTCCCGATGAACTGGTGGAAACTATAGCATAAAGCATAAAGCAGTTTTAGATACAAATCCCCGAAACCTCCATGATGGAAAGGCTTCGGGGATTCTTTTGTCGTATTGTTTACAACGTGATGTAAATGTATTTACCTCGTTGTGTAAAACTATTTACATCACTATGTAAACACATTTACATGGCAGTGTAAAACTATGTTCCTCACTCTGCTGCACTGAGCAGTATCTCGCTAAGTGAGGGGTGGGCATGGATGGAGTCGGCCAGGGTGTGCAGGGTGGCGCCGGACTTCATCAGTGTGGCGGCCTCGTGGATGAGGTCGGCGGCATGTTCGCCAAGGATGTGGCAACCTATTATCTTGCCATCGGCATCGGTCAGGAACTTTGCCAAACCCTCGTCGGCACCCATTGCCAGAGCCTTGCCATTGGCACGATAGAAGGCCTTGTGGGTGGAGTAGGTGATGCCTTGTGCCTCGGCGGCCTCTTCGGAAAGTCCCACGGTGGCAACCTCGGGAGTGGTGAACACGGCGGCAGGGATGATGCCGAAGTCTATCGTGTCCTCCTTGCCAAGAATATGGTTCAGTGCACGGTATGACTGGAATGTGGCGGCATGTGCCAGTTGGCAAAGGCCGTTGATGTCGCCCACGGCATAGATGTGGGGCAGGGAGGTCTGCATGTTCTCGTTCACCGTGATGCCCTTGGGGGTGTAGGCAATGCCTATGTCGTCCAGATTGAGCGATGAGAGGTTAGCGCCACGTCCCACGGCCATTAGCACGAGGTCGCAGACTTCCTGCTTCGTTGTCTCCTTCTCGATGTATTCCACCACCTTGCCTTCTGCTTCGGTGCGGATGGCACTGACGGCACAGCCAGTCTTGAAGTTGATGCCCTGCTTCTTTAGCGAGGTGCGCAGACGCTTGGCTATGTCGCGGTCGAAGGCAGGGAGAATCTCCTTGCAATACTCCACTACGGTAACCTTACTGCCGAAGGCATTGAAGATGCTTGCAAACTCCAGTCCTATCACACCGCCACCTATGATACAGAGGCGCTGGGGCACTTGGGTGAGGTTGAGCATCTCTGTGGATGTTACCACTCCCTCGTCGTGCGCTCCTTCGATGGGCAGGAATTTGGTCACCGAACCCGTGGCAATGATGATGTTGGGGGCAGAGTATTGTGTGCCCTCCACCTCAATGGTGTGCTGGTCAATGAACTGAGCCTTGCCCTGTACCAGGGTGATGCCCGGAGTCTTCATCAGTGTGGCAATGCCACTGGCCAACTGCTCCACGATGCCATCCTTGCGTGCTATGGCCTTGGAAAGGTCGAATTGCACCTCTCCAGCCTCTATTCCTAAGGCATTGGCTTCCTTGAGTTCCTGCAACAGGGAGGCATTCTTGCAGAGGCATTTCGTGGGGATACACCCCTCGTTGAGGCAGGTGCCACCAAGTTTGCGCGCCTCAACCACCAATACCTGCAAACCAGCCTTGGCGGCTTTGACGCCGACCTCGTACCCTCCGGGGCCGGCGCCTATGATGATGAGTTGATGTGTCATAGTTTTAACGAACGGAAAGGACCCTCCCCCTTTCCCCTCCACAGGGAGGGGAGTGTTTACTATCGACTGTTGATATTACAGTACATTATACTCCCCTCCCTTGTGGAGGGGGTGGGGGAGGGTCTGTTCTTTATTATAGCATCTTATAAGTAAACTTCGGTTCCTTCACCGCCTTCACATCGTCCAGGCGACGGACGGGGGTGTGGTGCGGAGCGGTCTTCAGGAGTTCGCGCTGGTCGCGAGCCTCGATGGCTATCTTCTTCATCACTTCGATGAACTCGTCCAGTGTCTTCTTGCTCTCTGTTTCGGTAGGCTCTATCATCATGGCCTCGTGGAATAGCAGAGGGAAGTATATGGTGGGTGCATGATAGCCATAGTCGAGCAGACGCTTTGCCACATCAAGTGTGGTGACATGTCCTGGGTCGTGATGGTCGCCGCCGTATTCCTCGCGCAAACCGTCGAAGACAAACTCGTGCTTGCAAAGCACATCGATGGGCAGTTTATAGTATTCCTTCAGGTGCTCCTTGATGTAGTTGGCATTCAGCACAGAAAGTTTGCCAGCCATGGGAACGTACTCCTTGCCAAGAGACAACAGGTAGGCATAGGCACGGATGACAATGCCATAGTTGCCAAGGAAGGCAGAAACGCTACCCAGCGACTCGGGATTGTTTACCAAGGTGAAATAACCGTCCTCCTGACGCTTTACCTGTGGGTTGGGCAGGTATTCCTCCAAGCCCTTGCGTACACCAACAGGGCCGCTGCCCGGACCTCCGCCGCCATGAGGTGTGGAGAAGGTCTTGTGCAGGTTGATGTGCATCACATCGAAGCCCATATCGCCAGGACGGCACACGCCGAGCATGGGGTTGAGGTTGGCTCCGTCGTAGTACATCAGACCTCCGCACTCGTGCACCAGTCGTGCTATCTCGGGAATCTTTGTCTCAAAGATACCCAGGGTGTTGGGGTTGGTCATCATCATGCCGGCAATGTCATCGCCAAGCAGAGGCTTGAGGTCCTCCACATCCACGGTACCGTCGGCAGTACTCTTCACTTCCACAATCTGCAAGCCGCACACGGCTGCTGAAGCAGGGTTGGTGCCATGGGCAGAGTCGGGGACGATAATCTTGGTACGCTTCAGGTCGCCACGCTTTTCGTGGTAGGTGCGTATCACCATCAGGCCAGTCAACTCGCCATGAGCACCGGCAAAGGGATTCAGGGTGAACTCGTGAAGACCGGCTATCTCGGAGAGTGACTTCTGTACATTATAATACAGTTCCAGTGCCCCCTGTGTGGTGTACTCCGGCTGATGAGGATGCAGGGTGGTGAAACCAGGCAGGGAAGCCATCTCCTCGTTAATCTTTGGGTTGTACTTCATGGTACAGCTGCCCAAGGGATAGAACCCGGTGTCCACACCGAAGTTGTTGTTGGACATGTTAGTATAGTGGCGCACGGCGGTGAGTTCATCTACCTCTGGCAATATTGTTTCGCCCTCGCGGAGAAGGTTTGCAGGCAGGTCCTCCAATGTGTGACCGCTCCACTGGTTCTCGGGCAGAGAATAACCAATACATCCGGGGGTGGAAAGTTCGAATATGAGTTTTCCGTAATATGTGTTGTTCATAATGCTTTCGGATACTTTTATTGGTTAATACTATAGTCCTTGCTCTTCGCAGAAGGCAGCAATGCTTTCCACCAGAGCCTCCACCTCTTCTGGTGAGCGTTGCTCGGTAGCGGCAAAGATTATCTCGTCTTCCTTCGCTTCTGCCTTCACACCGGCAATGAAGCCGTCTATGTAGGCATTGTCCTGCAGGGCGCTGATGTCCAGAGAGCATTTCAGCGTGAACTCGTTGAGGAAGGGTTTGCCTGGGTATGCCTCGGAGAAGCAGGGCAAGGCAAGCAGACGCTTGTGCAACTCGTGTGCGGCGCCATATGATTGCTCGTTTACCTCGCGCAAGCCCTTCTTGCCCATCAGAGCAAGGTAGGAAGCGACATATAGGCACATGATGCCCTGTGCGGTGCAGATGTTGGAAGTGGCCTTCTCGCGACGGATATGCTGTTCGCGTGCCTGCATGGTAAGCACGAAGCAGCGCTTGCCGTCCATGTCGGTGGTAGCGCCCACCAGTCGTCCGGGCATCTTGCGCACCAAGGCATTGGTGGTGCAGAGATAACCTATGTAGGGACCGCCATAGCACATGGGTATGCCCAGACTCTGTGCCTCGCCGCAAGCGATGTCGGCACCCCACTGGCCAGGAGACTTCAGCACACCCAGGGCAGATGCCATAGTGTTGATGGCAAGCAGAGCCTTGTGTGCATGGCACATGTCGGCAAGGCCGGAGAAGTCCTCAATGATGCCGTAGTAGTTGGGTTGTGCCACCAGCACGCCAGCAACATCGTCGGCTTCGAGCAATGCCTGTATGGCGCACATGTCTGTAACGCCCTCCTTGGCAGGAACCTTGACGAGGTCCACGCCATGGAACTTGGCATACGTCTCCACCACCCGCATTAAGGCAGGGTTGAATGTCTCGGAGATGAGCACACGGTTGCGCTTCTTGGCGGCAGCCACGCACATCATCATTGCCTCGGCGGTGGCGGTGGAACCGTCGTACATGGAAGCGTTGGAGATGTCCATGCCGGTGAGGTCGGCCATCATGCTCTGGTACTCGAAGATGTATTGTAATGTGCCCTGTGAAATCTCTGCCTGATAGGGAGTGTATGAAGTTGAGAATTCCGAGCGCGATGCAATGTATGGCACCACGCTTGGGGTGTAGTGGTCGTAGACACCGGCACCGGCAAAGGAGATGAGCTGTTCGTTGGATTGTTCAAGAGAACCTATAACCCTTCTCACCTCAATTTCCGACATGGCAGAGGGCAGGGCAAGTTCCTTGTTGAACTTCAGTTCTTCGGGAATCTCGGAATATAGTTCCTCTAAAGAACTCACGCCACCAACCTTCAGCATCTCCTGAAGGTCATTGGCGGTATGGGGAAAGTATTTCATAAGGGGGAGGGTCTTCAATAATTACTTGCAACAGTTCTCGTAGTCAGCAGCGCTGAGCAGGTTGTCCGCCTCGGAGGGATCGGAGAGTTTCACCTTCATGATCCATGTGCCGAAGGCATCCTGGTTTATGAGTTCGGGCTGGTCTTCGAGGTCTGCATTGATTTCAACAACCACACCGCTTACTGGAGAGATAAGGTCGCTGGCAGCCTTCACGCTTTCCACGGCACCGAATTCCTCGCCTGCGGTAACTTCGTCGTCCACCTCGGGCATATCCACGTATACTACGTTGCCCAACTGCTCCTGAGCATAGTCGGTGATACCAACATAACCGTACTCGCCTTCAACTTTCACATACTCGTGGCTCTCGCTATAGTAGAGGCCTTCAATTGTCTTTGCCATAATTAGATTAGGTTAAAACCCTCCCCCTTGCCCCTCCCTCTATGGAGGGGAGTATAATGTATAGGGATTGGGTAGGTTAATGATTTGCTTTGTTTATTTTGTGTTGTTGTTGTTTAATGTTTTTCTACCCCTCCCTTTTACTTGACCATTTCCCTGTCTTTATCAGTCAGTAGTATCTACTCCCCTCCATAGAGGGAGGGGTTGGGGGAGGGTCTTTTTTTCCTTACTTCTTATAATTCTTCTCGTAAAAGCGCTTCTTGCACACCACGCCATCCTGCAACTTCTTGTGGATGCGGATTTGCACGGGTGTGTCGAGTTTGGTGTATTCTATGTCTACCATGGCCATGCACACGCTCTTGCCCGTGGAGATGGAGTTGTAGCCCGTGGTGACGGTTCCCACCACCTTGTCGTCCACCACCACATCATAGCCATGACGGGGTATGGCACGGCCTGCCAGCTCTATGCCCACAATCTTGCGTGTCAGTCCTTCTGCCTTCTGCTTGGCAAGAGCCTCCTTGCCGATGAAGTTCTTCTTGTCGAGTTTCACGAACATGCCAAGACCAGCCTCCAGAGGGGTGATGTCGTCGGTAAGTTCATCGCCGTAAAGAGGCAAGCCAACCTCAAACCTCAATGTGTCGCGGCAACCGAGGGCACAGGGTTTCACGCCATGGGCAATGAGTTTGTCCCATGCACCTTGTATGTAGGCATGGCTTCCGTACACCTCGAAACCATCCTCGCCCGTGTAGCCAGTACGGCTTATGATAAGAGTCTCACCCTCCGTGTCCACGGTCTTGAAGGTATAGAATGCCAGGTCCTCGCATGCCAGCCCCAGGCACTCTGCCATAACCTTTTCAGAATCAGGTCCCTGCAAGGCAATCTGTCCGTAGATGTCGCTCTGGTTCACGGTAACCACATCGAAAGCCTTTGCCTGAGTCTCTATCCATGCATAGTCCTTGTCGATGTTGGCGGCATTGATGACGAGGAAGAACTTGTCATCCGCCATCTTGTAGACAAGCAAATCGTCCACGGTGCCGCCATTCTCATGCAGCATCATGCCATAGTATATCTTGCCCACAGGAGCACCGGCAATGTCGTTGGTGAAGATGTATTGCACAAACTTCTCCGCCTCGGCACCGCTCACCAGCACTTCGCCCATGTGGCTCACGTCGAACACGCCGCTTGCCTTGCGTACGGCATTGTGCTCGTCCACGATGTCGGTGTACTGAATGGGCATCTCAAAGCCCCCGAAAGGCACCATCTTGGCACCCAGTGCAATGTGCTTGTCGTAAAGACATGTTCTTTTATCAGTCATAGTAGTGTTTGGTATTTAAGGTTTTGTCTATTCAAATAGTTTTTCCAATAGGGAGCATAGATCTGCTGTACCCAGTCCTCTGATGGCTCTGTTGGGAGTATGCTCTGTGGCATATCTTGTCAAATCTTCTTTTGTAAATGGACAACCGGAAAAGGCATTGTTGAACACGGCATTGGCATCGCCAAGTTCGAAGTAGTCTCCGCTTAGGGAAACAGACATAACCTTTCCTCCCTTGGTTTCAAATGCTATTTCCAGCGTGCCGCATCCCTCTATCCTTGCCCAGCAATGGTGCGAGGGTTCTGCCTTCCTTGCCTTGCCCCAGAGGAAGGATGGTGCATAGTAACTGATCTCTATCTCGCGTATGCGCTTCGCATCCTCTTCCGTGAGCGAGATGCTGCCCTTGCAGAGGTGTTCCCTTATGCTCTGGCGCAATTCCGTGGTGCCAATGCCATGTGGCAGGGCATCCTTCAGCAGTGCGATGCGGCTTTCTACGCTCTTCACCCCCTTGGACATGAGTTTGGCACGTTCGGGGGTCAGTGCGCCACGCATCATGTGCGCATTCGTGTCGTAGAGCATGGTGCCGTGCACTATGTTGCGCTTTGCCATGTGATAGAAGGCGTTTCCGCAAATCTTGCCTCCGCCTTTCATGCAGATGTCGTTGCGTCCGGAGACCTCCACCTCGGCACCAAGCCTGTTGAGGCATTCCGCCATATTGCAGGCATACTCGTGGAAGAGTTCCTCCACGGCGCCTTCGCGTGTTACGAGGCTCGTCATTATATTGCCTCTGTCGGCAAAGATGCTTCCGCCGCCGCTCTTCCTGCGAATCACGTCTATTCCCTCCGCCTTGCAGAAGGCAAGGTCTATCTCCGCCTCGGCATCCTGGTTTCTGCCCATCACCACGGAGGGAGAGAGCTGCCACGTGAACAGGTAACTGCCCTCGGGCATGTGCGAAGCAACGTACTCTTCCACGGCCAGATAGAACGCCGCTCTCTCGCCATCGCAATGCGGTGGCAATTCTACGAATGTGGCAGGAAAGATGTGCTCAGTCATGGGGGTGGGGTGTTGTTGGTGATTTCTGGTCTGCTTTTGGGTCTTGCTTTGGCACGTTTTAGTGCTTTTTGTGCATCAAATTTACAGAATCGTCTCCAATCGGGCAAATAATCGGTCTTTAATTTTGTTAAAAGGCAAAAAACGACGATAGGAGCCTTGATTGTCATGCCTGCTTACACCATTTTCACTATCAGCCTGAATATAGTACTTTTTGGTCCTCCCGAGGACCGGCCTTTGACGTCCCGAGGACCGAGGCTTGACGTCCCGAGGACCGACCCTCGTCCTCGAGAGGACTAAAATAGCATATCTGGTTTTTTGCTGGATACAGTATGCTGTTTTGCGATAGCGCTAAAAAACTATCCCCGGAAAGGAAGCGCTTGGGCAGCATTCCTTTCCAGGGAGCATTGTTGGGGAAGGTGGCAGTGTGGGTCCTCCTATCTTTTGGAGTGTTCTCGTTTGCGATTGTAGTTCTGCAGCATCCGGCGATGCATGCGGTCCTCGATGTTCAGTATCTTGAAGAACTTCTCTGCAGAGATTACTTTGCATATCTTCTTGTAGTATACGGAATCCAGGCCGGCCATTTCTGCATTCTGCTTGGCAATCATCATCAGACATTCTTCGTAGGCCTGTTCATTGCCAGATGTCGGGGCTTTGTGCTTGAGCTTGTTGATGGCAATATGGCACTGTCTTTGCTTGTCTTTGTATTCGTTGTAGATAGGGAAAAAGGCTTCGGCTTCTTTATCGGTGAGACCGGCTTCCTTGGTGATGATTTCCTGCATGCGCTGGCGGAACTCCTGCTTGTTGAAACCTTTAACGCCGTTGGAAAAAGTTACTTTCCCCTTGTTTTGTGCAAAGGTCGCAGAGGAGATGAGTGCAAATAGTAATAATAGGACTATCTTTTTCATAATGTGTTGTTTAGCAAAAGTATGAATGAGCAATTATTTGTCACAGAGTTATTCTGCCATAGTGATATAGCATTCTATGTCAATGTTATCCACCATTGAGTAGTCAAGCAATTCGTCGGAGTATTCAAGGTCTTGGGCATATTCCAATATAGCCATGTCTGTAGCTTGGGTGCTGCCAGAGTGTGATTCGTATGTTTTTATGCCTGTAAGTATAAAGAAGCCAACGATGACGGCAGCTGCGGTAATACGTATGAGAAGTCGGTTTCTTCCGTATAACTTGCGTGATGTGGCTTGGGAACCTTCTTCTGCTATTCGTTGCATAACTCTATTTGGCATCGCTTCAAAGTAACCATCTGGTACAAGGAATGGATTGCGTTTATTGTCGTCGGAAACCAACTGACGTAGTTTCATGTCGGTGTAGTTCTTGTCGTGATTCATATAGCGTGTGGTGTGTGGTTAATCTAATTGTTCAAAGAATGCAGTAATCTTTTGTACGGCATGGTGATATGATGCTTTTAGTGCGCCAATGCTGGTGCCAAGTATTTCGCTTATGTCATCATATTTCATTTCCTGGAAGTACTTCATGTTGAAGACCTGACGTTGCTTGGGAGGCAGGGTTTGTATGGCCTGCTGGAGTTGGATTTCAGTTTCCTCTCCATCAAAATAGGGGTCGCTCTCCAATTGGTGCTTGATGTATTCAGAACTCTCTCCGTCGGTGTTGGAAAGACTTATAGTAATGTGCTTTTGGCGTTGCAGAAAGTTGATAGTTTCGTTGTTGGCTATTCGGTAGAGCCATGTGGACAAACGGGAATCCCCTCTGAAATGCTCCAAACCTTGCCAGGCTTTAATAAACACATTTTGCAGAATGTCGTCAGTATCGTCATGGTCAAGTACCATTCGTCGTATTTGCCAATACAATTGCTCTTGAAACTCTCGTATCAAGGTCTCAAAGGCTTTTTCCCGTGTGTGAGGGTCGCTTAATTGTTCTATCAGCAGTTTCTCGTTATACATCTTGATACTATGACCAGCATAGATACAAAAGGTTTAAAAGAAGAAACGCACCCCTTGAAACTTTTTGTTAAGGAGTGCGTCAGTATGTTTCAGTAATATGATAGGCTCTTAAAGTATTGTTACCTTGCGTACAATTTTGTCTACCTTCATGATGTAGCAGCCACGATTTAACTTCAGCGTGATGTGCTTGTCGTTGTTGTCTATGCGTATGCGTGCAACTCGAACACCAGTAAGGTTATATATTTCCAATGTCTTTCCCTCTGCATTGGTGACGTGTGCCTTGTTGTCCTGTATGGAAAGAGTGATAGTCTCTATTTCTGCCTCTATGGGTTCGTCCATCTGCATGTGTGCAATGGATGGAATATTCCCAAGCAGAAACAAATAAAGTACTATAATCCAAAATCTTTTCATGCTCATTAAGGTTAAACACCAACGCAAAAGTAGGATTTTTATTTTATATACACAAGGTTTTTTCTCAAATTATGTCTATTTTAAGTCCTTCTTGTGCTAAAATAACGTTTGGGAACACGTTTTTTGCTTCCTTTAGCATGCTTTCTTCGTCCTTGATACGTGCTGAGTAGTGTCCGATGATGAGTTTGCCGACGTTGGCCTCCTTTGCCACCAAAGCAGCCTCGTGTGCCGTGGTGTGCATGGTTTTCTTGGCTTGAAGGAGCATCTCGTGCGGAAAGGTGGCCTCGTGGTATAGCAGGTTTACTCCCTTTGCCATTTCCGCTACTTTGGGCGTATATCTTGTGTCCGAGCAATAGGCATAGGAGCGTGCCGGTGCGGCTGGCGTGGTCAGTCGCTCGTGCGGTATGAAGGTGCCGTCCTCCGTTGTCCACGATGCGCCTGCCTTGATGTTGTTAATCTGGCTTACGGGGATGTTGAAAGCCTCTATCATCTCGCGCCTGATGTGGGGCAGAGGCTGTTTCTCGCGGAAAAGAAAGCCTGCACATGGCACGCGGTGCTCCAGGGGCAGAGACCATACCTCCGTGCTGCGGTCCTCATATATAAGATAATGTTCGCGCGTACGTACGGGATGGAACAGCACTTCGTAGTCAATGCCTTCGCAATACACCTTCAGTACTATATTTAGAAACTCCTCCAGTTCCTGCGGACCGTGGATGTGCAGCTGTGCCGTTCTTCCCAGCAGTGCCATGGTGCTGATTAGCCCGGGCAGACCGAAGACATGGTCACCATGATTGTGACTGATGAAGATGTGTCCAACCTTCAGCATGCTCAGAGCTGATTTCTGCATGGTGGTTTGCACGCCTTCTCCGCAATCTATCATGTAGTACTTGCCTCGCAATTCCAGTATCTGTGCGGAGGGCAGATGGCGTAGGGTGGGCTTTGCTGAGCCGCAACCTAAGATGTGAAGGGAAATGGGTTCCATAGGGAAACGGAAAGGTAAAAACGGAAAACGGAAAACTGTGAGTGAGCGAGAGCATGATAGGGACGCTGCGTGCAGCGTCCGATAACTGGAGCAAGCGGACGCTGCAGCGTCCCTACTTATCTTTGAAGAAGGCGATAGTCAAGACTGCGAATGGAGAGATAACTTACACTCCAAGAACAGACTTACGGAGTTTGTTGCAAAACAGAGGGACAGCCTCAACTGATGTGTGCTGTCCCTCCTTTTGGTTTATAGAAAAGGCGTTTTATGATTATTCGCCCTTCTGCATCTTAGCCTTCAACTCTGCCAGAGCGTCGAAATCACCAAGAGTGGTGCTTGCTGCCTGGTTCTGGATAGCGGGAGCCTCCTCCTTGCGGGGAGCGTTAGCCTTGCGAGCTGCGCTTGCTGCCTTCTTCTCAGCACGAGCCTCTGCACGCTGAACATCCTCGAAGATGCGGCTGTGGCTCAGGATGATGCGCTTGCTGTCCTTGTTGAACTCGATTACCTTGAACTGGAGCTTCTCGTTCAGCTTAGCCTGTGAACCATCCTCCTTAACGAGGTGCTTGGGAGTAGCGAAGCCTTCTACGCCATACTCCAGCTGGATAACTGCGCCCTTGTCCAGGAGCTCGATGATGGTACCCTCGTGGATAGAATCCTGAGTGAATACGGTCTCGAATACGTCCCAGGGGTTCTCCTCCAACTGCTTGTGACCGAGAGAGAGACGACGGTTAACCTTGTCGATCTCCAGTACGCAAACGTCGATAATCTCGCCTACCTTGGTGAACTCATTGGGGTGCTTAACCTTCTTGGTCCAGCTCAGGTCGCTGATGTGGATCAGACCGTCAACACCTTCCTCGATCTCAACGAATACGCCGAAGTTGGTGAAGTTGCGAACCTTAGCGGTGTGCTTGCTGCCAACGGGATACTTCTCCTCGATGGTCTCCCAGGGATCAGCCTTGAGCTGCTTGATACCCAGAGACATCTTGCGCTCGTCGCGGTCGAGAGTCAGGATAACTGCCTCTACGTCGTCGCCAACCTTCATGAAGTCCTGAGCGCTGCGCAGGTGCTGGCTCCAAGACATCTCGCTAACGTGGATAAGACCCTCTACACCGGGAGCAATCTCAACGAATGCACCGTAGTCGGCCATAACAACAACCTTACCCTGTACGCGGTCGCCAACCTTCAGCTCGCTGTCCAGAGCATCCCAGGGATGAGGAGTCAGCTGCTTCAGACCGAGAGCGATACGCTTCTTCTCGTTGTCGAAGTCCAGAATAACAACGTTGATCTTCTGGTCGAGCTCAACAACCTCGCGGGGATTGCTTACGCGGCCCCAGCTCAGGTCGGTGATGTGGATCAGACCGTCAACACCGCCGAGGTCAACGAATACACCGTAAGAAGTGATGTTCTTGACGGTACCCTCGAGTACCTGACCCTTCTCCAGCTTGCCGATGATCTCCTGCTTCTGCTGCTCGAGCTCAGCCTCGATGAGAGCCTTGTGGCTGACAACAACATTGCGGAACTCCTGATTGATCTTCACGATCTTGAACTCCATGGTCTTGCCAACGAAGATATCATAGTCGCGGATGGGCTTAACGTCGATCTGAGAACCGGGCAGGAATGCCTCAATACCGAATACGTCAACGATCATACCACCCTTAGTGCGGCACTTAACGTAACCCTTGATAATCTCATCGTTGTTGAGAGCCTCGTTCACACGGTCCCAAGACTTAGCTGCGCGAGCCTTCTTGTGAGACAGAATGAGCTGACCCTTCTTGTCCTCCTGATTCTCGATGTATACCTCAACGGTGTCACCTACCTTCAGTTCGGGGTTGTAGCGGAATTCGCTGGTGGGGATGATACCATCGCTCTTGAAACCGATGTTAACAACCACCTCGCGCTTGTTCATTGCGATAACGGTGCCATCCACTACGTCGTGGTCACCTACCTTGTTCATGCTGCCAGCATAAGCCTGCTCCTGAGCCTCGAGGCTTACCTCTGTGCTGCTACCCTTCTCAAATGCTTCCCAATCGAAGCCTTCAACGGGAGCTACATTTTTGTAATCTGCCATACAGATTTACATTAAATTTAAAAAGTTAAACAATAAAGTTATATAATTCTCTTGCCTTCCCATTAAGGGAAAAGCGGTGCAAAGGTACGCTTTTTATTTGAGATACCGATGCTTTTTGCTGGGTATTTTCGTGTTTTTCAGGCAAATTCGTGCCTTTGTGCCATGTTTTGTGCGTATAGCATGCAAAAAACGAGAACTACCATGTGGGTAATCCTCGTTCTGTTGTCGTTTAGTGATGCACTATGGCTTCAACTTGTAGCATTCCTCTCTCAGCCATTGTGCCCATTGTGTGTCGGTCTTTGACTGATTGAAATGCTGATAGGGGATGGGCTTGCCAATGTAGATTTTGAAGTGCTTTCCGCGTGCCGTTTTCATCATCTGGCGGGGCAGTAGGATGAGGCCGATGTTGAACTTCATGCCCAGTTTGCGGCGTATCCATTCAAGGGCATAGAAGGTGGTGGAATTGCGGCCGTCAAAGTACATGGGCACTATGTCGCGCTTGCACTCAACACATTGCTTTATCACGCTCTTCTTCCACTCTATGTCCTGAATCTTGCCATCTATGTAGCGGGAGCAGAATCCGGCAGGAAAACTGATGATTTGTGTCTCCTTGTCGTTGTAGGCATTTTGCAGCATCTCCATGTCAGCGCGTTTCTGCTTGCCCATGGTGTTTACGGGCAGGAACACGCTTTGCAGAGGTTCGATGTACATGAGCAGGTCGTTGACAATCACCTTTATCTTGGGGAAGAAGTCTCCGAATACGGCTATGTAGGAGATGCCGTCAAACCCTCCCAGAGGGTGGTTGCTCACCAGCATGTAGTGCCCGTTCTTGTCAAGGTTATCCATACCCTTTACGGTGTAGGTTACCTTCATGTCTTCCGAAAAGGCCTTGGCAAAGGCTGCACCATCGTTGTGTCCGAAAGTTGTGATAGCGTGGTTCATCTCCTTTTGGCAGATGAGCCGTTCCAGCATGCGGATGACGAAGGTGGGTATCTTGTTTTTCAGTTTAGGAGCCTTGCTGGCTATGGCGGCTTCGAGGTTTATAAGTTGCATTGGTTTCAGTATGTGTTGTGTGCCTTATGTTGAGAGTACTGCCAGGGCGTTAATGAGTTCCTTCTTCAGTGGTTTGTCGCTCTTCACGGCATTGGTGAAGGGCACGTACACTATCTCGTCGTTACGGATGCCAATCATCACGTTGCGCTGGCCTTCCATCAATGCCTGAATAGCACCCACGCCCAAGCGGCTTGACAGTATGCGGTCCTGTGCGCTGGGACGTCCTCCGCGTTGCAGGTGGCCAAGGATGGACACTCGGACATCATATTCGGGATACTCCTTCTTTACCCTGTCAGCATAGTACATTGCACCGCACTTGGGACTTTCGCTTACCAGAACAATGCACGATTTTTTGCTCTTTCGTATGCCGTGGCCTATGAACATCTCCAGCTGGTCGGCACCGGTGCTGTCCTCGGGAATGATGGCCGCCTCGGCACCAGCCGCTATAGCGCTGTTTTGAGCCAGGAAACCAGCATCGCGTCCCATCACTTCCACGAAGAAGATGCGCTCATGGCTGTTGGCCGTATCGCGAATCTTGTCCACGCACTCCATGATGGTGTTCAGCGTGGTGTCGTAACCGATTGTGAGGTCTGTGCCGTTCAGGTCGTTGTCTATGGTGCCAGGCAAACCAATGCAAGGCACATCAAATTCCTCGGCAAAGATGCGTGCACCGGTAAGACTTCCGTTGCCGCCTATTACCACCAGGGCGTCTATGTTGTTGGACACCATGTTGTTGTAAGCTTTCTGTCGGCCCTCTGCCGTCTGGAACTCCTTGCTACGTGCCGTCTTCAGTATGGTTCCGCCACGCTGGATAATGTTGCTCACGTTCTCTGTGGTGAACTCTTTTATCTCGTTGTTCACCAGTCCTTCGTAGCCGCGGTATATGGCCTTCACCTTCATGTCGTTGGCTATGGCGGCACGTGTTACCGCGCGAATTGCTGCATTCATGCCGGGCGAGTCGCCTCCGGAGGTCAGAATGCCTATGGTCTTTATTCTTGGCATAATATGTTCGTGTTGTAGGTTAATGAGTGTCTTTTGTTTGTTTTACGGGGGCAAAGATACTAAAAAAAGGAATACGTAAAGGGAATAGAATGCTTATAAAGGTTAAATTTTGCTTAAAGTTCGCTTTTTCTTAGTTCAACCTTAAACCCACGGCATGTGTCCGTGTCATAGGAATGTGAGAGACAGAAAAGAGCACATTAACATCTTAAACAATTTAAATACACAACGACTATGAAAAAGTATTTTATTCTTTTATTTGCCACTTTGGCACTCAATGTAAATGCACAGAACGATAAGTGCTACGAGACTCCGGAATGCAAGAAGACAGAGGCTGGTAATGTACATATGGGCAAGAATCCCAAGGCCATGCTTTGGAAGAGTGTGAAGGAAGAGGACAAGGAGGCATTCAAGGCGCTCATGAAGGAGTATCACGCTGAGCGCAAGGCCGTAATAGAGAAGAACCGTGGCAAGAAGCTGGAGAAGGGTCAGAAGCCCACCGAGGAGCAGATGGACGCTTTTATGAAGCAGGGTTATGCAAAGCGCAAGGCTCTTCTGGATTTGGAAGAGAAGTACTACGGCAAGTTCCGCAAGTTCCTTGCCCCCCGCCAGGCAGCACAGGCAGTTAAGGTTGATGGCTTTATGGGACAGAAGGGTGACCGCAACAAACATGGTCGTAAATCAAAGCCCCAACGTAATAAGTGATGGTTGTGCTATAGAATTGTATAAAAGAGCATATTAGCCAGAAAGTCTCCGAATCATCCTGAATATAAGAAATCAGGAAGGTTCGGAGGCTTTTGTTTAGCATTTGTGAAGTGCTTCCAAGATAATTATATATATTTAACATGTCGGATGTGTGTATCTCTTGTTAAAAAATAATATCTTTGCATCCGAACTAACCTATAAAATAGAATCTTTATGAAGAAAATCTACTATGCTTTATCCTTTTTTTTAGTATCAAGCGCGATTGTATCATGCAGCAATGACATGAGCGGTGCTGATGAGTTGATTCCAACAGAGCAGCCAACTACCCCCGAGTCTAATGCCACCCGTGCATTTGCCGAGGATGACGGAGCGCAGTCTCTCCCTGGTATGCCTGCAGAAAAACTCTATCGTATCCTTCTTGGTTCGGATGAGGCTTTCTCAAGAAGAATGGGCAATTACAAGGTTCCCACCGACGAGCAGTATCAGGAGATAAAGAAATTTACCGATGAATTAGTTGCTGGTGCCGCTAATGAAGGAATTGTGGCCAATCGCATATATGATTGGGTGAGGAAAAATGTTTCTTATGCCAATGACTACGTGAGCAACGAACCATACGACGTGTTTATCAATAAGAAGGCTGTTTGTCAGGGTTATGCCAATCTTTTGAATGTAATGATGCATACTCAGGGAATACCTGTCATTAACTCAAATGGCTACATGAACAACAACGGCAATTTCTTTGGACATGCCTGGAATTACGTATATTATGCTGGCGGCATATGGAGATTGTTGGATCCAACCAATAGTATACAGCATAAGGCAGAGGAGTTGGCCAAATATCAGAATCAGTTCTATCCAGAAACGGCTGATGGCAATTTCATGGAAGGAGATGTGTACTCCTACAATTATGATCACCAAAAGATAAATCTCAGTGCGGTAAAGAGTGCGGAGAATGCTTTCGTGGTGCCCTTCAGCGTAACGCTCAAGAATGGCGAGACATATAAAATTGACTGCTTCAATCCCACTCAGGATTTGCCCGCTAATGTTACTGAGGTTTATATTGGCAAGAACATTTCCAGCATAGGTCAGGATGGCATCTATGGCTTGGTAGAGCATGGACAAAATGTTGCGGCGGCTTATGTTGACCCAGAGAGCCAGTACTTTGAGAGTTATGAGGGAGTGGTTTATCAGGCATACTCTAATTCTCCACTTTACATCCCAACAGCCATGGAGACTCTCTACCTGAAACCAACAAGTAATGGCATTATTGGCAAGAATTTCGTATGTAATCATCCAAATGTACTGGAGATATATTTCCCCAAGGGTACAACTCATATAGAGAATTGGGCTGTGGAGAATTGTCCTAACCTCTTAGTCGCTTATGTTCCCAAGGGTGTTGAGATTGCTGAAAAAGCCTTTGTTGGACATCACGTTGATTTTGAGATTATCTATCTTGACGAAACCGGCATTCAGGACGTTATCGCCGATTGATAAGAATACACCTTAATATAGAACAACGCCCCGAGGATATCACATCTTCGGGGCGTTTTGGTAGGATCCAGCTGACCTCTACCTCAGCCCTCGGACCCTCCCCCTTACGGACCCCTCCCCAACCCTCCCACAGGGGGAGGGAGTGTTTACAACCGACTTGCCCCCACATCAGCAGGACATTATACTCCCTCCCATACAGGGGAGGGATGGGGAGGGGTCCTCCGTTCGTCCTCACTCCGTCTTTATGCTTTCCACCGGATTGCGGCGTGCCACGGAGAGGGTGTGCCAGCAGATGGAAAGGAAGGCTATGAGCAGGGTAACGAGCACGGAGACGAGGAGAAGCCACCAGGGGAAGCCGATACGGTTGGGGAAGAGTTCCAGATACATTTGCGAACCCTTGATGGCCAGGGGCGTGGACAATACGGCGGCCAGAAGACAGAGCAGAAGGAAGGGGCGTGCCAATTGCCATGAGGCACCCGCCACCGTGGCACCCATCACCTTGCGGAGGGCTATCTGCTTGCTCTGCTGCTCGGTGTAGGAGATGGACATGGCAAAGAGGCCAAGGGCGGAAATCAGCACGGACACGAACATGAAGCACAGAACCATCTGGAGCAGGCTTTCCAGTTCCTCCATGGGTTCGGCAAGGATGTTGTCCACGGTGCGGATGTCGAAGTCCTTTTCTACTCCGCATGCCTCCTTCGTTACGGCACGGCATGTTTCCTGTATCTGCTTGATACTTTCCTCCACGTCCTTCATGCCTTCTTCGGATAGTTCCACCATCATGTGTGCGGAACGGGAGGGGTTCATCATTACGGCAATGATATTGTGTCCGTCGGCCATGGAGTTGCCATCGACGGGATTAAACGAACGATAGTCCTTGATGACACCACAAACGGGATAAATGGCCGCGCCCGCCATCTGACGACTGCCTACAAGGGGATTGTCGGCACTTACACCATACCTGTCGCGCGTGTCCTCTGTAACGTAATGCTTGCCGTCTTCGGGGGCGCTGTACTGTTCCACTATCTCGAAACCGAGCATGCTCATGCAGGTTGTATCCATTGCGGAATAGAAGGTCCACGAAGACACAGGTTCACCAGTGCTGCCCTTTTCCTTCACTCCGTTTGTCTGGCAATTCCATGGCATGTTCATTGCCCACCCGATTCGCTTTACTTGTGGCATGGCCAACAGACGGTCGCGGATGGGAGTCAGTTGTTCCACATTTAAAGAATACGTATAACTCTCTATCTCCACTAGTCCTTCCGTACGATAACCCATGGGCAGGGTAGCCAGGTGGTGCATCTGTGCAAGCATGACGAGACCTATGGTTACGAGGGTGGTGCTGATAAGGTTCTGCACAACGATGAACACACGGCTCAGGCGCATCTTGCCCTGGAAACGGAACGAACCCTTCACCACATCGATGGGCTTGAAGCGAGCCACTATCACCGCAGGAATCAAGCCTGCCACGAGCGACACCACCAGAAGCAGGGCTACGGCGGCCAGAATGGAGAAGAAGTCGCCAAAGAGGGGTATTTCCAAATCCATCAACTCCTCAAACCACGGGCGCATAATCAATGCCACTATGCATCCGAACACAAAGCACCCTGCCGTAAACACCAGCGACTCCAGCAGGTTGCGCCCCACGGCCTCTGCCATGCTATCGCCCAGAAGACGGCGTGTGGCTATTTCCTTGGCACGTTTGCCAATAAGGGCCGTGGTGAGGTTGACGTAGTTGAACACGGCAGACACAAGGAGCACCAATGCCACACACACCAGTATCCACACCATTGTGACATCGCTATGCCTGAAGCCTGAGTTGGTGGCCAGGTTGGAGAAATAGAATTCCTCCAAAGGGACAAGTGACACTCCGCTCACGAAACTTCCATCCTTGGGCTCACGTGACCAGAAACTGCTCCAAACTTCCATATACTTATCCAGCAAGGCTTCCTTTACCTCCTCCACGGATGCACCCTCGTTCAGGGTGACGAAGGTAACGAAGGAACCGAAGTTGTCCATCCATGCACGCCTTTGCTCCTCCACGAGCATGGAATAGAATATCTCCGAACGGGTGAAGATGTCGTCCTCGTCAAAGGTTTCCATCACACCAACGATGGTCAGCGGTTCCTTCTGCCCCAACAGGGTTATAGTCTTGCCTATGGGTTCCTCGTCGGGAAAGGCCCTTTTGGCAAACTCCTCGCTTACGAGGATGTCCGTGGGCGATGCCAGCACCTTCTTACGGTCGCATCCGCGCAGTTCATAGTCAAAATACTGAAAGAAAGTGGTGTCCAGGGCCATGGCATTGGTGGAGAAACCGTTCTCTCCCACCTTCACATCCAACGGACGTATACCGCCCACACGTGTGTAGCCCTTTATCTGCGGTATCTTGGGGCATATCTCGGGGCCAGTGCCCACCGTCAGGCCTGCCAAATTGTGCGAGCCCATCACATAGAGCTTGTCCGCCATGGCTTGCGTCTTGCCCACCATATACTCTTTACGTGCATGCGAGGCAAGCAGAATGACAAAGCCCAGGGCCACGGCAAGGCCGAATACCTGTATGGCGGTGTATAGTTTGTTGCGCTTTAGAAAAACGAAGTATGATTTCATGTTGTAATTGTTTTATTTATGTAACAACTGCTAACGTTTTCACCCACTTTCTCTCCATGAGACAGGGAGAGTACCCCGAAGGGGGGAGAGGGTGGATAAAACAGGGAAGGCCGGGATGGGTCCCCATCTATAGCAACCCGTTCATATTCTCCACCACCTGACCGTCGAAGAGGTTGATGACACGGTGGGCATGTGTGGCATCCTTCTGCGAGTGGGTCACCATCACTATGGTAGTGCCCTCAGCGTTCAGTTGGGAGAGCAGTTCCATTATCTCCTGTCCGTGCTTGGAGTCGAGGTTGCCCGTAGGCTCGTCGGCAAGGATAAGGCGTGGCTTGCCCACCACGGCACGTGCTATGGCCACACGCTGCTGCTGACCGCCCGAGAGCTGCTGAGGATAGTGCTTGGCACGGTGGCTCATGTTCACACGTCGCAGGATGTCCAGCACCCTCTGCTTGCGCTCGCTCTTGGACACGTCGAGGTATTTGAGCTGGAGTTCCACATTCTCCTCCACGGTAAGTTCGTCTATGAGGTTGAAGCTCTGAAACACGAAGCCTATGCGTCCCTTGCGCAGACGTGTGCGCTCGCGTTCCTTCATATTTGCCACCTCTTCGCCATTGAGTATGTATGTGCCGCCATCGGGATTGTCCAGCAGGCCAAGGATGTTCAGCAGAGTAGACTTGCCGCATCCGCTCGGGCCCATAATGGCAACAAACTCGCCTTCCTTCACCTCCATGCTCACACCATTCAGTGCCATGGTCTCCACCTCCTCGGTACGGAAGGTCTTTGTGATATTCTCTATTCTTATCATGCGTCTGTTTTTTGTTGTTTTTAGGGTTTAATGATGTTTGTGTAAGCGCTTTCCGAAAGCAAAGATATGGCAACTTCCCATTGCCTCCAAGAGAAAAGCAAGGCACGGAAGCAGATTGTATGAAAATCATACAGCGTCTTGTATGAAAATCATACACAAATTACTTACCTTTGTCACGGAAACAACTATTAGACAAGTGTGATGATGAAGAACTACGGAACCATATTGGTGGTGGACGACAATCCTGCCATACTCACCGCGGCCAGGATATGCCTGGGAAGTGTGTTCGAGAAGGTGATTACGCTGGCCTCGCCGGAGGGCATCCTTGCTACCATGAATCAGGAGAACGTAGACATTGTTCTGCTGGACATGAACTTCACCCTGGGTGTGAACTCGGGTCAGGACGGATTGCTATGGCTCCGTAGCATACACAAGCTGCACCCCGATGTGCCCGTGGTGCTGATAACGGCATACGCCGACATCAAACTGGCTGTGAGGGGATTGAAGGACGGGGCGGCAGACTTTGTTACCAAGCCCTGGGATAATGCCGAACTGGTGCGCACACTGAAGGATGCCATAGACAAGAGCAAGGAGATAGTGCCACTGGAGGAGGTTGAAACGGCACACATCCACCGTGTCGTGGAGAAGTGCCACGGCAACATCAGCAAGGCTGCCGAAATGCTGGGCATTACACGACAAACCCTTTATGCCAAGATAAAGAGATGACAGAGATAGAAATATACATAGCAGCGACCTCGCTGGCGGTGCTGTGCCTGGTGTTTCTGGGCATAAGGTTCTACCGCCACCAGTGCCTGCTACGCGACCGTGCTCACCTTATGCGCGAAGCGGTGAGAAACCGCGACTTCACCTTCCGCCTGCCCCTGAGAGGGCTGTTCTTCGGCGAGCGTGCCATGCAGGAGGCGCTGAACGACCTGAGCAGGGACATAAACGTGCTTACCGCCCAGAAGGAGGTGGAGTCGTGGCAGAAACTGACCCGTGTGCTGACACACGAGATAATGAATGCCGCCACGCCCATAAGCAGCATCAGCCAGGCCTATCTGGCAGACCCCAACATAAAGGACACTCCCTACGAGGAGGGTATACTGGCCATACAGAAAACCAGCGAGAGCCTTTCCAACTTCGTGCGCAATTTCCGCACCATCACCCTGGTGCAGGAACCGGACATGAGGGAGGTGAACCTGGCAGACCTTTGCCACTCGCTCAGGTCGCTTTACCCCGACCTCACATGGCATACGGACATTGCCCCCGACACATGCATACGTGCCGACGAGAGCATGATGATGCAGGTGCTCACCAATCTTACCAAGAACGCCGTGGAGGCAGGTGCCACCGCCATGGACATCAGGTGGAACAAGGCTCTGTACGTCAGCAACAACGGTGTTCCCATTCCGGCAGAGGTGCGCAGGGAGATGTTCATCCCCTTCTTCACCACCAAAAGGAACGGTTCGGGCATAGGCCTATCCTTGTCCCGGCAGATGATAGTGATGCAGGGCATGAAACTCACCCTGGCAGAGCGCCCCATGCCATCGTACCACACAACCTTCGTTATAGCGCCCTAAGGCATGAGCAAGGACATGGACATAAGGCAGAGGGTACTTCACTCCACGGACATCACCCCATTCCAAAGGCGTGTGTATCTGGAACTCCTGAACGTGCCACGTGGAGAAACCATTTCCTACGGCGAACTGGCTCGGCGCATAGGATGCCGTAGCGCCCAAGCCGTGGGACAGGCACTCAGGCGCAACCCCTTTGCACCCGAAGTGCCTTGCCACAGAGTTGTAGCCTCGGACGGTTCCCTTGGCGGATTCCATGGAGAACGACAAGGGGAAATGATTGAGCGTAAACGCCAATTACTGGAGAAGGAAGCAAAGAGATAAGAACAAATGCCTCACGTTACGAAGGGCATCGCCTCACGACACAACTGTTCTCGCCTCACGACATAACAGCCTTCGCCTCACGACACAACTGCCTTCGCCTCACGTTGCGAAGGGCATCGCCTCGTGTTGCTTTCCTATAAGCAAAATAAGAGCATCATTTGTCCTCGGGACGTCAAGCCTTTGTCCTCGGGACGACAGACATCGGTCGTCGGGACGTCAAGCCTCGGTCGTCGGGACGACCTAATTGACCCCAAATAACGGGCAAAAAGAAACCCTCCAGTCTTTTGTGCAAGACGGAGGGTTTCGCGGACCTAACCAAATCTACCTTTCTGTATGTTTACCTAAAGGATGGTACAGAAACCTAAAAACTAAACAATCTATAATCTAACCAAAACTATTCTATCTCTTTCTGCGGAGCGGCTGTACATCGTCGCCTGTCTTGATGATAGCATCAGCGGCAGGGGTGATGAGGGTAATCACCGTTCCTCGGCCCGAAGCAGAGAGCATGTCCATGCACCTGGTGCTGATGTAGAGGATGCCGTCCTTTACCTCAAGGTCCAGCAGAGTGGAGTCGTACACGGCCGTGCCGTTTATCATCACTCCGTAGTCCTCGCCCTGGACAACCCTTACGCGGGCAGGTACGTTCACGTTCACCTCGCTGAAGGGAGCAATCTTCCCAGGAACCTCTGTTGCATATTCCACACTCTTATTACTTGCATTTACGGCAACGGCCATCAGCATGGCGGCTACCAAAGTCATAATCTTTTTCATCTTTCAATCTTTTTACCTTAATATTGTGTTTTCATTTCTTCTGTGTCGGCCTCTGCCGGCACCTTTCCTTATATCCGTGCCGTGTGTTGGGCGGCACCTGTGTTATCCTTACTTGATGTGTGTCTTTTCTGTGTTTTCAGGTCAGGTCTTTCACCTTTTCTGCTGCAAAGGTAATGCCATTTCGGGTGAAAACCCATGGGTAAATCTCTAAACCGAGTAGGAATTTCCCCTTTAATTGACTAAAATCAATACCAAGTGACACATTGGCACACGTACCTGGGCATTTTGTCAGCAATCTGGATATGTACAATTTGTCAGTTCCGTATCCCCAGACGCCCCCTGCCCATTCTCCTATATATAATATATAAGGTATAAGACAACCCATTGCAACGTGTCTGCAAGAAATATTAAGGTTTTTCATAAAATTATCCCGATAATGTTTGGTCAGTATCACAAAAAGCAGTACCTTTGCACTCGCAAATCAGGAACAAGTCTTAGAGAAGACAACGAAACAAGACTGATAGCAACGGGCGATTAGCGCAGCTGGTTCAGAGCATCTGCCTTACAAGCAGAGGGTCGGCGGTTCGAATCCGTCATCGCCCACA
>ERZ808043.25-NODE-25-length-65026-cov-9.139864_pt1 | contig 65026 bp, 50 predicted proteins | sample MGYA00380194_ERZ808043 | MGnify/ENA primary metagenome ERZ808043 (study PRJEB31490, sample SAMN06133370) | cow dung metagenome | isolation source: H3 | host: cow | place: China: Chengdu | collected 2015-05 ...
GTGACGAGCATAGGGGATAATGCTTTCAATGATTGCTCAGGTTTGACCTCGGTTACTATCCCCAATAGTGTGACAAGCATCGGGAATAATGCTTTCGATGAATGCTATAGTTTGACCTCGGTTACTATCGGCAATACTGTAGAGAGCATAGGGTGGTATGCTTTCTCTGGTTGCTCTGGTTTGACCTCGGTTACTATCGGCAATAGTGTGACGAGCATAGGGAGTGAGGCTTTCCGTGATTGCCCCGAACTTCTCGATGTCTATTGCTATGCCGAGAATGTGCCTTCTACATATAGCAATGCATTTGAAGGTTCTTATCCTGAAAATGCCACCCTGCATGTCCCTGATGCTTCCATTGATAGTTATAAGGCAACTGCGCCTTGGAGCAGTTTTGGCAAGATTGTTGCCCTTCCCAGTGAAGATACGGGAGAACCTGCAGATGCCATCCGTTACATCACCCTGACCGGTGACCGTGTATATGCCATACCAGAAAAGTATATCCTCAGCGAGAATCAGTCAGGTGACGTAATGACACTGAGTCTCGTGGGCGGAGAGGAATGGTCGTATAGCGTTTCCGACGTTGTTTCTGTGGGAAGCCAGTACGGTGGTGCAGAGGTGGAGTTGACATCCTTCGGCTTCACGCACGAGGACAATGACCAGGTGTATAAGGATGTCATGGCCACTATAACGGAGGAGAACGATACCATAGTGGTGAGGGCGGATGTGCCTGTCATTGGCAAGCGTCTGCGTCCGAGTTTCACTACAAGCGAGGCTTCTGGGCTTTATTCAGAAGATGGGCAGGTGGTGAGCGGCAAAAGCCATTTCCAATTCACGTCTCCCACGGTATTCACCCTTGCGCAGGACAACCATTATATATATGTGGTAGGCGATGACCAGGTGGGTGAGTTCAAACCCCTGGGACGCCCTTGTAAGGTGGATGTATCTTACCTTACTGACCATGCCCGTGGTACCTACAAGATTCCTACCGTCTACATCACCTTCGGCGATGATACCACAAGGTGGGATGACAGCCAGTGGATAGGCATGTACACCTATGATAGCGAAGGCAACTGGGTTTGGACCAAGGAGGAATGGATAGAAGAATGTACCTTCCAGTTGGATGGTGCCGGTGTTTGGCCTGACATAGACAAGGTGGAGGGTTGCGAAGTGCGTGGACGCGGCAACAGTTCATGGTCACAGAATTACATGAGCAAGAACCCCTTCCGCATCAAGTTGCCCAAGAAGAACAAGCAGTCTCCCTTCAATCTGACGGAGGACCGCCAGTGGGTGTTCATTGCCAACAAGCAGAATGGTTCTATGACCTCCAACTCCATTGCGCAGAAGGTGGCGGCCATGGTGGATGCCGAGGCTCTGTGCCACATGATTCCCGTGGACGTCTACATCAACGGACACTACCGCGGTTCCTATTGCTTTACGGAGAAGATTGGCATTGCCGACAATAGCGTGGCCATAGACGAGGCAACGGGTTGCCTGCTGGAATTGGACGACTACTTCGACGAGACCTTCAAGTTCAGGGACGATGCCTACAATCTGCCGGTCAACATCAAGGATCCTGACTTCTCGGAGGAGGACGATGAGCGTGTTGTTACATATAACGACATAGTGGCTTCCGTAAACGAGATGACCTCTACGCTGAAGCAGGGTGGCGACATCTCCCAGCATGTGGACATGGAGACGTGGGCAAAGTTCTGGCTGGTCAACGACCTTGTGCGCAATGTGGAGACACACCATCCCAAGAGCTGCTACCTGTTCAACGAGAATCCTGCCGAGGGCGAGAAGTGGAAGTTCGGCCCTGCATGGGACTTTGACTGGGCATTCGGCTACGAGGACCAACATACATATTTTATCGCCGGTGCCGAGGAGGACCTCTTCAGCAGGGCAGCGGGGAGCAACAAGGCGGGTTACCGCTTCTACAATGCCCTGCGCAACACCGAGGCCGGACGCAAGGCTTACCTGAATGAATGGAACAAGTTCATGGAGGAAGACCGCCTGCAGGAGTTGATGGAGTACATCGATGACTATACCGAGTTTGCCCAGTACAGCATAGAGCATAACAATGACGCCGATATCTTGGAGAAGAACAGTACGGATTATTTCTCTATGGCCGAGCGTAGCAAGCAGTGGCTTGCCCGACGTGCCAACTTCATATACAGCAACATGCAGTCTTCCGACACTCCGGATAGCGATGAGATAACGACCAGCATCTTCATACGTAGCGGTGTGCGTTATCGCATCCTGTCTGAGTCGACGGTAGAGGTGTATGGTCTTGCTTACGACAACACACCAGACGATGTTGTGCTCCCCGAGACGGTAAGTTTCTGCGGCGTTACGTTCTCTGTGGTTGCCATTGGCGATGCGGCGTTCAAGAGTTGCTCTTCCCTCACTTCTGTAACCCTGCCCGAGGGAGTGGCCAGTATTGGCGACAAGGCTTTCTATGCATGTACTTCCCTCTCGTCCGTTGTCTTCCCCTCCACCCTGAGCAGCATAGGTTCCAAGGCCTTCATGGAGTGCCATGCACTTGCCGAGGCAACGTCAAACTCCGTGAACATAGTGATTGGAGACAATTGCTTTGCCAATATCCCGTATGATGCTGTCCTGCATGTTATTCCTGGCACAAAGGCCAGATACATTGCCACCGGCTGGGGCCAATACTTTGGCACCATAGTGGAGGACGTGGACTCCGATGTGGAAGTCAGCAATAAATACATAAAGATAGGTACGGCACAGGCCTCTATGACTCCTGGCACATGGTATTTCGTGCACAACAGCCGAATCCCCAATAATACGGCAGTTGATTTCTCCGACCCCGGGGAAGAGGTTAAGGTCGCAGGTGGTTTTGTGCAGGACCATGGTATTGGCAACCGTGTGCTGATGTCCAAAACCGCATTGATAGATTCCGTAAAGGGCAATGGTCTTCATGAATACGATTGCAACAGCCTTCTTATCCGTTTTGTGCCGGTAGAGGGTGTGCACGATGCCTTTAAGGTGCAGTTTGCCACGGGTAACTGGTTGAAGTTGCTTAGTTATGATTTTACTACCACGGACCTGGAAAGCGAGGCAACGTATTTCAACTTCTACCTCATAGACGGTAACGAGCGCGGACGCTTCGGCTGGAACGCCTATGACATGGAGGGCAGGGTGGACAACAATGGAGCAGGGCAAACCTTGGTACCCTGGAGTAGCGGTGAGCTTACCGGTGTCATGACTGGCAACAACGTGTGGCAGATATACGATGCCGTTGTCCTTGAAGACGAGTTTGCGGAGAATGTCTGCATAGAGGACGGTTCCGTGGATACATACTACAAGGCTTCGGATCAGCAATGCACCATATTGCAATACCGCCGCACTTTGCCCAACATGGAGTGGAACTGCCTGTACGTGCCCTTCAAGATACCGTATTCTGTCCTGTCCGACAACTACGATGTGGCATACATCAATGGCATGAACTCCTACGACAACGACGACAACGGACAGATAGACGACATCCGCATGGAGGTGATAAAGGTAAAGCAGGGCACGCTGAAGGCCAACCATCCGTATCTGGTCAAGGCCCGCAGCAGGGCGGCAATGGAGATGGATCTGGTGCAGGAGGATGTAACGCTGCATGCTTCTAAAATTACCACGCTCGACTGCTCGTCTGTATATGCGCGATACGAGATTACCGGCACATACAGCACGATCATGCCCGAGGAACTGGAAGAAAGCCTGGTCATCACCACCAGTGGCTGCTGGCAGAAGATTTCGGAAACTTCGGCTCTCAAGCCCTTCCGCTTCTATCTGACCATCAGCAGCAGGGAGGGTTCGCCCCTGGAGGTGGAGAACGATGCCCTGTCGCGCATAAGAATCAGCGTCAGGGGCGAGGACGACAATGCAACGGGCATACAGGATGTCTTTAGCGGTGTGCAGGAGCAGGCTCCCGTCTTTGACCTGAGCGGACGCCGTGTGCACAAGCCTGCCAAGGGTGGCATGTACATTTCCAATGGCAGAAAACTGATATACTGATAGCCGTGTGACGGGGTGAATGGGGCTTCTGCCCCCATTCGCTCTTCTTGACGGCATGACACACAAAAAAACAAACACATGGGGATATGCTTTGTGGCATGTCCCCATGGCATTATTATAATAAGGTGTAGTTGGGAGGGTGGTGTTGTAGTAGGTGGCTCAGTAGGAGTGTGGCTTACTCCAATCCGTCGGCATAGTACAGGTAGTCTTCCACTCTTGCCTCTTTGGGGAAGACGTCGCGGAAGAATATCTGTGTGTCCTTGGGGTTCAGGGCAATGGCCATCTGCAGGTAGTGCAGGAACTCGGCCTTGTGCCCCGTCTGATAGTAGCAATAGGCCTGTGCCGGGCATATTGCCTTGACGACTTCGGCCTTGTGTTCTGCATATTCCGGGCGCATGACCCTTTCCTCTATTTCGCGAAGTATGTCCGAGGCGGTCAGGAAGTCCTGGCAATCCATGAACACCTGTGCTATGGTGCGCATGGTGTGCAGGTGGTCCTCGGCATTGGCAAGGGCCTTGGTAAAGCATTCCAGTGCCTTGTCGCGGTGCTGGAAGAGCAGGTAGACGTGGCCGGAGAGCAGGTTGTAGTCAACCTTGGTATAGGGGTCCTGAAACTCCTTGGAGCGTTCCAGTGCGTCCAGTGCCTCCTGCATGTGCCCTATGCGTGCCTCGGTGTAGGAGCGCTGCAGGCAGATGTTCAGGTGCTCAGGACTTAAGCCCTGGCTCAGTTCCTCGGCTCTGGTGAGCATCTCGTTTGCCTCGTGGAAGCGCTCCAGGAAGCAGAGGTTGAAGGCGGCATGGTAGAGTGCCAGTTCGTCGTCGGGGCAGCGTTCTATGTACTGTGCGAAGATTTCGCTTGCCTCCTGGTACCTGTCCTGGCGCGATGTGGCATAGGCCTTCTGTAGAAGGGCGTGCAGGTTGTCGGGCTGTATGGCCAGGGTGTACTCGGCACTGTCCAGGGCCTCGGCAAACTGGTCGCACTGTATCTGCGCATCGGCCAGGTTCAGCCATGCCTGCACGTCGAAGGGGTCGTTGTCCAGCACACGGTTCAGCCACACGATGGAGTCCTGCCACTGCTGAGTCTCAAACAGTATGTCTGCCATCATGGTAACGGGGTCCTGGGCATCGGGATGCAGTTCCAGGGCAAGCCTGGTGGCCTCTGTGGCCTCCTGGTGCTTGCCCTGAGACATGTAGTAGTCGGCCACGTCCACGAGTTCGTCGCTATCCATGTATGGGGTGTGCCCCGAGGATGCTGCCTGCTCGTAGCGGCCCAGTATGTCCATGAATTCTTCCGACTGGAAGTAGTCGTCCTCTTCCTGTTGCATGATGGTTTGGTTTCCGAGTTTTCCGAGTTTTCTGAGTTATCGGAGTATTCTGAGTATTCCGAGTACTCCGATTATTCCGATTACTCCGACAATCTCTTGTTTACTTTGTGTCCCTCAGTCCCACGGTCTTGTTGAAGACGGGGTGCTCGGGTGTGGAGTCGGTGTCCACGTTGTAGTAGCCTATGCGCTGGAACTGCAGGTATGAGAGGTGGGGCAGGGTAGCGGCCCATTCCTCGATGTAGGCATTCTTGTTCACGCGCAGCGAATCGGGATTCAGGAAGGGGCGCATGGCGTCTATGCCTCGCACGCCGTTCTCCTTCTCGTACTGCTTTATGGCATCGCGAGGGTTCTCGCATGTCCACAGGCAGTTGTAGTCGCGCACCTCGCAGGGTATGCTGTGTGCCTGGCTCACCCAGTGCAGGGTCTTGCCCTTTATCTTGCGGTCGGCACCAGGCATGCCGCTACGGCTGTCGGGGTCGTAGGTGGCATGTATGCAGGTGATGTTGCCCTCGGCATCCTTCTCTATGCACTTTGCGGGGTCCTCGTCGCACTTTATGATGTAGGCGTTCTTCAGGCGCACCTCCTTGCCGGGGCCCAGTCGCATGAACTTCTTGCCGCCGTCCTCCATGAAGTCCTCGCGCTCGATGAGGAGTTCGCGGGAGAAGCGTATGATGTGTGTGCCAGAGTTCTCGTCCTCGGGGTTATTGATGGCCTGCATCTCCTCCACCTGTCCTTCGGGATAGTTGTCGATGACAAGGCGCACGGGGTCAACCACGGCGCTAACGCGCAGGGCACGGGTGTTGAGGTCCTCGCGGCAGGCGGCCTCCATCAGTTTGATGTCGTTCAGTGCATCAAAGGTGGTGTAGCCAATCTTGTCTATGAATTTCAGTATTGCCTGGGGGCTGTATCCGCGACGGCGTATGCCGCAGATGGTGGGCATGCGGGGATCGTCCCAGCCGTTCACCACCTGTTCCTGGGTCAGTATGAGCAGGTTGCGCTTGGACATGAGTGTATAGTTCAGGTTCAGTTTGTTGAACTCAAACTGGCGTGGGCGGTTGTCCTCAATGTCGCCCTCGTCGCCCTTCCACTCCTTAATCCATGTTACGAACAGGTCGTAGAGGTCGCGGTGAGGCACGAACTCCAGTGTGCAGATGGAATGTGTCACACCCTCCAGGTAGTCGCTCTGTCCGTGTGTGAAGTCGTACATGGGGTAGGCGTTCCACTTGTTGCCCGTGCGCCAGTGAGGCATGTTCAGCACGCGGTACATGATGGGGTCGCGGAAGTGCATGTTGGGGCTTGCCATGTCTATCTTGGCACGCAGAATCATCTTGCCAGGCTCCACGTTGCCCGAGTTCATCTCGCGGAAAAGAGCCAGGCTCTCCTCTGCGGGGCGGTCGCGGTAGGGGCTGTTCTGGCCCGGTTCTGTGGGCGTGCCCTTCTGTGCCGCAATCTCTTCGGAGGTCTGCTCGTCGATGTAGGCCTTGCCCGTCAGTATGCACCATTCTGCAAAGTCCCAAAGGTCCTGGAAGTAGTCGCTGGCATAGCACACCTTGCCCCACTTGTAGCCCAGCCACTGGATGTCGCGCTCTATGGCACGCACATATTCCATGTCCTCCTTCTGCGGGTTGGTATCGTCCATGCGCAGGTTGCACACGCCGCCAAATTTCTCTGCCACACCAAAGTCCATGGCAATGGCCTTGGCATGACCTATGTGCAGGTAACCGTTGGGTTCGGGTGGGAAACGTGTCTGCAAACGTCCTCCGTTCTTTCCCTCTGCCAGGTCCTCCACTATTTGTTTCTCGATGAAATTAAGGCTCTTCGCTGGAGCCTCCTGTGTTTCGATAGTAGCCATTGTATTATGTATATTCTTATTTCGGGCGGTAAAGTTACGATTAAGTGAGAGAAGTACAAAATAAAATCCGTTTTATTTTTACTTCCGAGCGAAAGTAACTTGGAAATTGCCCACTGATGACACAGATGCAACAGATTTTCACGGATTATTTTGCAACTTGCGACAAAGAGAAATGTTTGCCTGAATGGCATGGCGTGTAAGAAAAAGGGTGGGGCTGGCATGCGCTGTGTGGTAATAAATCATTACACAGATTTACTGGGGGGTGTTGAGGGTCGGGTCCTCGTGTTGCTCGTTCCTGTTCCTCGTGAGGCGACGACGTTGTGTTCGTATTGCGAGGCGCAAGACATCGTGACAACATCTCGCGGGCGATGTGACAAACCAGAACGGCAGAGCGATTGCGCATCCCTTCTTATTTATAAAGAGGTGTTAATGCCTTGAATATCAGTGATTAAATGAAGTTCGCTGTTACGGCAGTTGGTCAACGGGTTTGCCTTCATTTTCTGCAAATCCATTGCCTGTGCATTTTGTCACCTGTGTTTTTGGTTGCTCGTGAGGTGGTAAAATATATTTACACCAATATTCCGCCATTAACAGATTAACAGTTTAACAGGGGTAAACGGTAAACAGTAAACAGTTAGAATTTGAGCCAGTGTATTACAGCATCCGAAAGGGGTAAAGAAAATTTTATTATATTATAATAAAGTATATTTAGTAGTGTATCACTTGGCAAGATGGTGAGCGATGGGCAAGGCTGGGTGAGTAGGCGTAAACCCAAACAGTTTACTGTTTACTGTTTACTGTTTACTGTTTACCCTTTACCCTTTACCCTTCACATCTAACCGCTACAATGTGAAGGTCATCTCTTTCTGACTTAGCGCAATACCCCGCCAGGGCTGTTGCAGGGCAAGAGCAGGAATCATCGCAGAAGATGCTGCCCCCCACGCCCCCATGCCCCACCAACGGTCACCCTGCGCCTCACGAAACGAAGTCTCACGCCTCGTATTCCATCCGCCAGCACCTCACGAGGGCGCAATGCAGCCCCCTCCCCTCCCCCGGGGGAGGAAAGATGAGCGGCTGACACCGAGCAAACGCTATTTCTCACCATTTCTCACAGCGCCCTGGAGATGTCGTATCTTTGCATTGTGGATGTGCGGTGGTAGAGAGGGAGGGAAAGCGTTCTTTGACATACTGATACAATGATGCTGGCATGTACTACTAGTTGGTGGTATGCAATGATGGATAGCATGACTAGAATTGGGGTGCGGTTGTAAGGTGCTGTAATTAAACAAGATAGTGGAGGCGCAACTATAAAGAGAAGCAAAATGGACCAAAAAGAACCAGATGAAGTCTTGGCAATCTGCGGTTTATTTGCTAAATTTATGCTGAAAAACTATGTAATTTACACTAAAATACTTGAGGTGAAATGAAAAACGTAACAATTGACCAAGGGAATCTTATCAGCGAGTTTTACAAAGAGTATGAGGCTAAGAATGGCAAGTTTTTGCTTTTTGACTTGGCAAATGCCAATGAGAATGCAAACACAAAAGTCTTGAAATGCCTGTTGCAGAACAGCAATTCTCACTTCTTGAATTCATTTTTGGAAAGGATCGGTTTGCCTATGCCCACCCAGAGGCCTGTCTGCATCACCGATCAAAAGAAGGCTATAGGCTCCAAGGGAACCGGTTTCATAGATTTGTACATTCAGTACGATGATGTTCATGTTATCATTGAAAATAAGATTTATGGCGCAGGCGATACTGAAAAACAGTTGGCACGCTACATCGCTACGGTAAAAGGTGTAAATAAAGCTGGTTTTGACGTATGGTACAGTAATCCATCTGATGCCCAAGACATTCATGTGGTTTACCTCACAGCAGATGGCACAAAGGAACCTTCTGATAAAAGCCTGCCATCTGCCCTCAAAAACAAAATCAATTATTATGCCGTCAACTATAAAGATTTAGTCTTGCCATGGTTAGAAGAGGATGTGTTGCCCAATATCACATATGGTACAGACGGGTTGATGATTGCTGGTGTGCAACAATATATTGCTTTCTTGAAGCAGTTCTTGGCAGAAGAGACTTCAGAAGTTGTGGACAAATTTGTGTTAGGGTTGCAAGGAACAGATCAGGAGAAATATAACACATTGTTAGGTGTTATAGATAAAAACGAGAAGGCTGTGCCAGAGAACGTCCAGAAATCATTGCGCAAGCAATTAGAGGTTCGTGCAGAGGCTATTTTCTCTGGTGATGTAGATGGTGAGTGGGTGCTTCATTTCACACCAACATTTATCGATTTATATAAGAAATCATGGGCGAATCTCGATGCCCGCAAGTATTCTATTCCCTCTCTCTTTATTTTTGCCGGCAATACACAAGCGTTCTTGAAGAAAGGCTGCCTTAACACTTTGAAATTAGGTGTTGCCCATCTTGCACCTAAAACAAAAGCAAGTTATCCTGATTATGCACATTTATTTGGCAATCATGACATGAATATAGGTATAACATTGTTGGATAACTCAGATCTTGAGACTATAAAATGTGGTGATATTAATGATGCCGCCGCAAGAAAAGAATTTTATCAGAAGATTATAGAAGCAATACAATCAAAAGTTGACAAAATTGACCAAGGTGTCTCTGAACTGCTGAATAGAGGTACTTCCACAACTCCAGAGGAAATTTTGAAAATGGTTCTTGGCTTGCAGATCATTTAGGCAGGTATTGCTCCATAGGTTGAATATACAGGGTTTTATCATGTATTTCTTCCCCATTCGAAAAAAAGTTGTCCCATTTTTTGAAATTTTTCCTTTTTGTTTCTATATTATGTACATAACAAAAACAGAATGTCATGAAAGATCCATTCAAGCACGCAGACAAAACTTTTGTAGTAGGGGAAAATCGTATTTACATCGCAGAACTACCTCATCACTTGGCGCACAAGGGACTTCCCAGCGACGTAGCGCGCACAGAATTGTTCAAGCTCGACTCGCGCGAAGGCAATCTTCTTACCTTCAAACACGGTGTGCGGTATCGCACTCCCATCTCAGGCAAAGTACTTACCAATCTCAAAACGGGCGAAGAAATTTGCTTCCTTGACTACCGCGGTTCGCGCATCATGCTTGAAGCGTCACATTACATGCACGGCGGTCGCAAGGTTTCTCAGGAGAGACTGGACACGCTCCGCACGGATGACGGGCGTACACTCCGCCAATTCCTTAAAGACGAGGCAGCAAAACCTTTGGAAGAAAGGTTGGGTGCGTCCTAATTACAGTGTTCCTTAAAAACTTCATCGAGCGTATGTTTTCTCAGTCATGCTCTCGGTGGCGGTCAGTAAAATTACAGTAAATCCTAAACAGAATTTTAGAGTTTTACTTTATATTTGCAATACAATAAAACAACAGAAAAAATAGTTTACTATGTTACCTAAAATGGTTTATACACGCGCCACAGCTCGCCCCGTGTACACTCATGCAGAAATCCTTGAATGTGATTATCCCGAATTATGGGATAAAGCACAGGAGTTAGTCGTTCGTCTTACTGCTTTGCAGGAAAAGATCATTCCCATCTTGCCAAAGTTACATCAGCAGTTGCCTACTAATATTCAACAACTGCAAACACCCGAAGCACAAATAAACTTGCAATCTTATATCCTTGCACGTTCGCTATATTCCTTCGCGGAAAGAGTGTTTAAGCTTCTTGATGAGCAGTGCACTGAACTCGCCAAGGCGTTAAACACGAGTGACAGATATGCCGAGGATGATGCTCTTGCAGAAGTGAAACGTACGCTTGAAATTCTTGCTAATGCTCCACTCGAAGAAATAGTTTCCGACTCGGTAACTGGTTTACTACGATTGAGTAGAGTGACATATAAGTTTAAACGTAGTTTGGACTTTTCAGTATTTCACATGAAGAAGGGAGATTGGACCTTCCATGACATCATGGGAACAATTGCCAACTTAGGATTATGCTATGAAGACTTATTGCAAGATGCCATCAACTGCGCTCTTCCTACATGCGTATCAGTAGGCAAGTTGCTTGATGATGACACGATGCAGAGGGTGTATTGAGTAAGCTTCATCACACACCTTTTAGAGCCAGTGCCGACGACGCTGGCTCTACATGTTGTGCAACACCTTTCCAACTTTTGTAAATCGAAACCTTGAATTTGGTTTGGGAATTTACTATATTTGCGGATTAGAGAGAAGAGTGTGAAATCACACGCTTTTATTGGTAATATATAAATGTTAATTATTAAATCTAAATAAAATGGGAAAAGAAGAAAAGACTCTTTATCATGAAGAGTTCGCTAAATTTGTCGATAGTTGTATTATATCTGATAAAACTTTGTTGACAACGACTGAAGAGTTGTTTACAAAAGAAAACCTTAAAGATACAAAAGACTTTCTAAAGGCTATCAAGCCTTTGTTTGATATCAAAAACGAAGAAGCGCGAAAACAAAATAAGCAGGCAAAGAAAAAGATTGTCAAGACATGGGGTATCGGAGATATATTTGATGGTGGTGTCTTTAGCGAATTTTTCAAGGATGTAAAGAATAACGAGATTAAACAAATTATCATTGAAGTCTTGCTCCATTGCAATTGGCTGATGTATTTGTGTAGTGACCGTCAACATAAACAAGCATCAAACTTATACAAAGAAGATACAGATAAATACTTTAAGGTTAATACAGAGTGGGCAATAGGACCTACATTCTCTGGTACTTCATTGGATGCAATGTTGTTTATTGTGGAGTTGATTTTAAAAGTCAAAGAGAATACTGAAAACAAAAACACAACAGATAATATTAAAAAGATTGAAAATTTATGCAATGATGATGAATGGAAGAAAGGTTTGAAGTGGAATGATCAGGACCATAAATCTACCATCTCAACAGAAGCTATAGTCAATATTATTTTGTTCTTTTGTGATACAACGAAATATCTTTCAATACCTGCGCAGAATAAGAAGAAGTTGATAAGTGATAAATTGAATTGCCTTATTCAAGGAGATGTTCAACAAGACCTTAATTTTGGAAATGAAATAGATAAGACTCTTTATCTTATAAGACAAGTACTCAAGGATTTGAAAACCGAAGATGGGACGCCATTGTATCAAGAAGTCAATCCTTTTTGGCATTCTACAATTCGTCCATTTTGGGATGACACAACGGAGAAACTTGATAATGAGCAATTGTCAGACAAAACGCTCTTGGAATACAAAAAGGCCATGATTCTCTATGGTCCTCCAGGAACCAGCAAGTCATACCAAGCGCGTAAAATTGCAGAAGGAATGATTGCAGAGGCTCTTAGAAAAAACTCTGCAAATATCAGCGAAGCAATTTCTAGTTTGCAAAATACTCTTGATAGCCATATTCATGTCCTTCAGATGCACCCCAACTATACCTACGACGATTTCATTATAGGGAAAAGCATTGATAATGGTAAAATTGTTGTGAAGCCAGGAAAGATGCTGCAAATTACCAAGGGCATCGATACTGAAGATAAAATTCCTCATTTTGTAATCCTTGATGAAATCAATCGCGTGGATATCTCTCGCGTCTTTGGAGAATTATTCACAGCGATGGAGGCTTCATACCGAGACAAAGGTGTTGAACTGAGTGTGAATATCAATGATATACCTGAGAAAGAAAGAGACGAACTCAATAAAAAAGGCCTGATCAATGATGATAAATTATATTTAAAGGTACCCAATAATATGTATTTCATAGGTACCATGAATATGATAGACTTCTCTTTAGAGCAAGTGGATTTTGCACTCCGCCGCCGTTTTCTTTGGAGACTGAGTACATACGATCCAAAGAGACTTGATGAAATTATAAGTGAGAATATCAAGGATAATAATATAAGTGAAAGTATTCCGGATAATTTCTCCGAGACTTGTACAGACTTGAATAATGAAATAGAATGGGAGAGCAGTTTGGGAAAGAGTTACCTAATTGGTCATGCCTTTTTCTCTGAAATAGTAGATATCTTCAAGCAAGTGAAAGATTGGGGCAAGGCAAAAAATATCCTCTGGCAAGTTAGTATATTGCCCACTCTCGAGGCTTATTGTGGAACGATGGATGCGAATATGCAGGAGACTTTTTTGAATAATTGCAAAAAAGCCTTTATGCCTGAACCCAAATCCCCGCTTTGGCCAGAGATTTTTGCTTGCTATTCTTGAAGATTTATATAACATAAAGGTCTTCTCTGTACTCTGTTCTCTGTACTCTTAACCTTATAACTCAAAAATATGTCCAGAAGATTTAATGACCGCACCCCAATAGACATTGACAAAGAAATTGGGAAGGTAAAGGGAATGACCGTTCCAGAATTGGCAGACTATATCATCTGCACCATGGAGCGTAAACGAATTTCCAGTTTTGAGGCTTTGCGTTATGATGCTTTTATCAGTCCCTTAGGATATGTTACGGAGTTGCCCAAGGGTGCATCTCTTTTGCTTTTCCCTTTCAAAGGTCATTTCCGTCGCGAACTCAGTTTGGACAATCTTGTTAACGAAAACGGAAAATTGGTGTTCTATGTATCTGAAGAACTCCATACTTATAATGTCCGCTCTACAAAGTGTGGCACAAAGCGATACACGCTTGACGAACTCTTCCACCTGCTTGACGTTACGCCTTGGAAAAAGGCCTACTTCCATCTTAAAAGTGATGCGCATCCTTGGACGAGAAGCAAGTATTTCCTGCTTTACCAGATTATCAGCAAACTGCTTCACTACAATCCCCAGCGTGCTGAGGCAGATAGTGAAAAGATAACTCCGCTGACTGATAGGGAATTGGAAATCTTGATAAAGAAGAATTTATAAGGCGAAAATTCCCAGTTTTCATTTTAGAAGTTGGCCGCTTTATCATGTATTTCTTCCCCATTCGAAAAAAAAGTTGCCCCATTTTTTGAAATTTTTTCAAAATGTTGCTATATTATATATGCATATATGCGCGAGAGCACGAACAACTTCGTTACCAAAAAAACATCAAGATATGGAAGAGAACAATATTCAAGAGACACAGCACAGGGACGCACAGCAGATGCGAGTTGACGAGTTTGCAGCCATGCTTGCCCAAGTGCGCCAGGGAAACAAGGATTTGGCCCCCCAGGTGCTGAATGCCCTGCTGGAGGACGGTGACCTTCAAGGCAAGTTCCGCGACATGCTGGAGGCGGAGGACAAGCAATGGCTCCTTGCCCTGGACAACCTAAAGGCCGACTGCATGGTTCTGGCAGGCATGTACAGGGAGAAATGGCGTTACTATGATGAACTGTTCACGGACGAGGACACGGGCGAAGAGGTGGTCATAGAGCGTGTGGAGTTGGTTGATGGTACCTCATGGTTTGAGAGGGACAAGAACGAGGCCCGGGCATTGTACGGCAAGATCTGCGCCGCCGACCTGCCAGATGCCGATGTGCGCATGGTGTGTGACTGGGTGGACGGAACCCCGTTCAACTACATGGCCATCGTGGAGAAGAAGAAAAGGCAGATGGAGGAGCAAGTCCCTGCCCACGAACTCGGGCTTTCACCCCTCTACGGCTGGATATGCGAGGTGTTAGGCCGTGCGTACTACTATGGCGAGGAGCATTGCGGCTACTATATAGACATAGCCAAGGCCAGGGAGTACTATGCCAAGGCGCAGGAGATAAAGCACGCCACGGGCGACGAGACCTTCATGCATTGGGGCAACCCTATAGAGGATTTTGACGAGAAGGATTGGGAAGACGATGAAGCATGTCCCTATACCTGCCATTACCGTCTGTCGGGTTCCACAGAAGTGCTGAACAAAGTAAGAACCTTCATTGACAAACTGACTGAGAAGTACGGTATGCCCGACAACGAATTCGGGCGCTATGTGCCCACTCCCATATTGCTACAAGCACTTTTGGGAATAAAGTCCAGGGCACCGCGTTATTGGGGCAACCTCCTGTTCATGGAAGACCAGCCAGACGGCACCCTTTCCATCACCATGGAGGTGGAACAGGGGTATGTATGGCCTCATGTCCTTGAGCAGGGCTTCCCTGGTATCGAGGTGGAGGTAGAGAAGAAGTAAGGGAAGAAAATTAACAGAAGAAAACAACTAGGCTAATAGCATAATAAAACCTCGCGATGTAGAGGTAAATCGTAGAAGAATATGATTCCGAAAATGGTTTATACTCGAGAAACTGCATGGCGCCCCGTACGTTATTTTGCATCTGATCAGGAGTTTGAGGATTTCTGCGTTGCTCCTTATGCAGAGATCAAGGAAACTGCTAACGGTGTGATGTACGTCAGCGGCAAGTATTCCGATGAGTACCTTGAATGTTTGGAGGACGGTGTAAAATTCGTTATCCGTGATGAAGACTCCGTAGTTTATAAACGTCAGTGTGTCTGCAAAAGAGTGCCCGTAATGCACAACGGCAAATTTCTGGGACGCGACACTTTGGTTCAACTGAAAGTAGAAAATCTGGAACCTTATTTTTGAATTCTGAAAAACATTTATTGGACCTGACCCAAAATAATAAAAGCATATTATGACAAACTGGACAGTACAGGAGATAAAGAAAGTGGCTGAACTCATTGAAGGTTCCAGCCACCGTGCAAGCAAGGGCCAGAACCCTTACAACCTCTTTACGGCATGGAAGATGAGCGAGAACGACCATACCAAGATGTTCCTGGCACTGATGCGGTACCGGGATGCTTCCGGAAGATATGCTTTGCTCAATAGTTTCCTGAACCGTTTTGCCAAGGGACGCGACAAGATGATTCATTACCAGAACATCTCGGATGTGAACATCCTGTTCAATCCACGCTACAAGAACGACACGGCAAACAGTTTCATAGACGGTCTCATCACCTTTACCGCCCCAAAAAGGCGCATAGCAGTCATCGTGGAAAACAAGATCTACGATGCACCTGACCAGCCAAATCAGATTTCCCGCTACATCGAGCACATGACAAAGGACGAACATGTGGATGTGAACAACGTGTGGGTGTTCTACATGACGGGCTACGGCAGCAAGGAGGTTGAGGAGCAGAGTTATGGTTGCGATGCTGGCACAGACATTGGCCACCGCTTTGTGCCGCTTGCCTACAACAGTGACATCATAAACTGGCTGAAGAGCGATATCCTCGAGGCACGAATCTATCCCGAAGCGTTGACCAGTGTGGTTCGCTCTTATGTGGAGTCCCTGGAAAAGGACTTGTTCGCAGAGGACAACTCCGACAATCAGCGAATGGGCAAGTTGTGCAACTCCGTGATAGGTCATCACAATCTGAAGAAGGTGACCAAGGAGCAGTGCAACACCCTGTATGCCTTCCGCAAAGCCGTGGCAGAGGTTAGAAACCAGATGCGCGAAGACATAGCCAATGGAAGCGCAGAAGACATGCACGTTGTGGACAATCTTTATGCCATTGTCAGGAAGGTGATTCAGAAGTTGGAGCAATTGGCTTTCGGCGTATTTGAAGAAAGCACCGCAACCCTGCTGAACGAACACTGGAAAAGGGAACTGAAGAAGCACGGCGGTGTACGGTGGACAGTAGCGCACCGTGGAGTTGGCGGAGACAATGGTTTCCTGCAGGTACGGCTGGGCAACGAATGGGAATCTGCTCATTGGGAATGGATACCTGTGAGTACTGCAAAGATGTTTACGGACACGGAATACACCCTGGAGCTTCATGTAGAGCGCAACGTGGCTTTGGCCAACAAGTGGCGCGAGCATCTGAGAAGCAATGCTCTCATGCTCCCCCAATCGGCAGACTTGGGCAAGGATGGCACGAGGACAGTCCTACGTTACAGGATAGAGACACCCAAACCCATTGCACAGATGAAGGAGGCGGAGTTGAAGGTACTTCTGGAAAGTATCTATTTGAAGAAACTGAACTATTTGTGCAGGATGCTGGTCATTGAGTTTGGTGCATATAATGTATAAATATATTATCGAAGAAGTAATACTTGAATGCTATGATAGGACAATCAGACCTTTACATACACGGACCCCAGGCTCAGCGCGATGCCATTGTGCAGATGGTGATGGCAATAGCCAAAAAGATAGGAGTTGACACCACCAGGGAGAGCGACTTGAACATCCCCGTGGGCATGGTCATGGAAGTACTCGTGGGCGACTCAATGCACTTAGGGCTGCTCATCGGCCTGAACACGGAGGACCCCGAATGTGTGGTCATGCGTGTGGATATGAATGACGAACTGGAATTGCGCGATGCCCTGCTTCAGTGCTTCCCCGGCATCGACATAGAGGTGGACGAGGATGTGGAGGACATGGTGCCCTGGCCGTTTGAATAAGGGACGGCATACAAAAACACATTGACAAAGAATACAACAAGAAAGGAGACAATGCAATATGCTGGATGTAGCAAGTTTTAATGAGCAGATAGAGAGGGAGGAGAGGTTGAAAAGGCTGGGATTGTTTCTCCTTTCCCTGTGTGCCTTGTTGTTTATAGCGGCGGTAGTGTACCTGGCCGTGCAATGGGGATACGTAGGCACCACACGCTTTACTGCGTTCTGTGTGTCCGCTACGGTTTACCTCCTGTGCAAGTGGGTGGTGTACCCCCTGTTGTGGCGCACGGCATCCCTTGTGCGCCCTCATCAGGAGACTTTCCACCGCCATCGCACATTCTCCTCGGCACTGGGATGCGGCAATGTGCTCTTCGGACGTTTTCACATGTGCCCCTCGTGGCCAAGCGTCAGTTACTCGTTCCTGTCCCTGTTCTTCATACCCCTCATACCCACCGGGTGCTACGACCTGTCGGGGACGGGAAAGAGCGTCCTCTCCATCGACACCGAGGAACATTCCTCCCTGCCCATAGAATGGCGTGCCGTGGAGGTGCTCTACATCTATGCCAAGTGCTGGAGCATGGCCACGATGATAATCCTGCCGGCGGTTACATTCTTTGATTATGTGAGTTCATTGACCATGTAGTTTTTTGTGGTAAAGTATATGAAGAAGATCCTATACATATATGGCTATGGCGGAAGTGCCCAGGGGAGCACCTCCACCATGCTCAGGCGCCTGGTGCCCGAGGGCTATATGGTGGAGTCGCTCACCTACACGCAGTCGGACTTTTCCAAGGCTCGCCAAGAGATACTCGGCTACATCCGTGAGCACGGCATAGACCTCGTTGTGGGCAGTTCCCTGGGAGGTTTCATCACGCTAACGCTCAGCGGAATACCCCGCATAGTCGTTAACCCCTGCTGGTATCCCGGCGAGGAACTCCCACTGATAGACGTGCCCCACGAGATTGTACGCACCTATGCACCCCACGACCATTGGGTACAGGAGCACATCACAGAGGAGGACCGCCCCATGGTGCATGCCTTCTTTGGCGACCGCGACGAACTCTTTGGCGAGAAATACATAGCCCATTTCCTTCGACACTATCCTCAGGAGCAGTGCCACCGCATCCCCTCCGGCCATCACCTCTCGGAGGAGGGGGCAAGGGAGATTGTCGGCTGGATAGACAAGAACCCTCAGTTCATTGATTCACAGAATCACTTGTAGCTTATAGAACCTGACATAAACAAATTTTCAGAACCCACCTATATACAATATGAGCCTTTATTTCTTCAATTATGAAACGGCCAGAACGGACAATGAAAGGAAATTGTCTGCCGAGCAACTTCTTACAATCTTCAACAGAAACATTGTGAAGAATGCTGAACTTCTGGATTACTTGGGCAAGAAAAACATCTTTGGCATAATATCCAAGTCAAGGAACGAAAGCACCCATAGCCGCTTTGTGGCAGAACTGCTCTCGGGTACGTTCTTTAACGGCGATTCCCGCGAATCAACCTTGTTGCATTTTCTGGACATCATTCTTTACAGAGCCGGGAAGGAGAACAAGGTAGCGGAGGTAGACGAACATCTCCGCCGGGCAATACTTACCCGTTCTGTAATGTTTGAAAGAGTAGAGACGGAATGCGAACTTTCAGTCAGGAAATATCAGAAGGAATATTCAACATTCACCACACAGGCCAATGCCGAAAAGGATGACCGTCTGGACATATACCTCAAGTTCAAGCTCCAGACTCCAATAGCTGGGCGTCATGAACTGGAAATATTCATTGAGAACAAGGTCAATGCCCTTGAGCACGACGCTCAGACAGAGCGCTATTTCGAAGCATGCAGCAATTGCGGCCACGAGCGCCCCTTCCAGTTGTTTGTGTACCTGACACCCCATCCCCTTCGCGATATGGACCATTACGAGGGGTTGAACCGTAAAATGCGCCCCGAATGCCCACACTATATCCATATATGCTATCAGGACATCGTTGACTACGTCATAGAACCCCTTCTCATAGATGAAGGATTGGATACAGGCAAGCGCAACATGCTGAGGGAATATTTAAGTTGCCTGGAACTGCCCGCCATGCCCGACTCCGAATCGGAGCATCAGCAGGCTGACCTCTCCATCATGGCCATAGGTTCCAGAGAGAGACATCTGCTAAGAGCCTTTATGGAAGATGATGTAAACCGCTGGCTCATAAGCAAGGCAGTAGAGGCAAAATTAGGAGAGGAGTTCTATTCCGTAGGTCGTGCCGACCACTTGCTTAATTCTGCGGATGCTCTTCAGAGTGCACTTCAGGTTATAATAAATCTGAAAAAGAAACCGCTCGACATTCTCCGGTGCGTGGCGGATTGCAATATGATAGATTCACAAAACGATTCCGACCCTGTTCTGATATACTCTCCCAAGGGCTGGCGCCATAACCGCCTGTGCAAATACCTTCCATGGAACAGACTGTTTGTATGCCAGGGCAAGGTATATGCCTCTGTGGGCGAAGCCTTGGCGGCAGGTATAGTGGAATACAAGAAGAAGCACAAGATGCCCATTGAACAGCTGGAACAGGCATTTAGTGGCATATATTCTGCCAAGGGGGCGGTGTCCCGCTTGTTTCTTCCCATAAGCAGAAGGGCAACATGAAAACGGCAGAGGAAGGATTGTACGTCAGACGTAATGTGGCAGAGGAGAGGCTCCAGGACATCAATGCCGTGCTTGGCAATAAACTTGCCATATCGCCCATAGAAAACGATATGTTTATGGCACTGATGCAATGTAACACACAGGTGTTTCTGGATGTTCCCGTTACGGAGAACGCATTGCCTCGCGAAATTGACGACCTGGTGGATGACGTTACAGGTTATCTGCAGGTAGGTGACACAGACTTCTTCTGCAGGGCAGACATTTCTGGAGACAGAATTCTCAAGCTCAATCAGATTCATCTTCTTCGCGACCACGAACTGATAGAAAAGTGTGAAGACACATCCATTCTGCTTGATTTCTTCAGAAGCCGTAAGAACCTCGTGTTGTCTGTATATAAGATTCTGCTTGAGGCAGAACGCAACAACGAAGTCTATGAAGAGAAACTGAAAACCTACCGTAAACTGACCAAACAATAACCCGCCAATTCGTTTTAGACAACTTATGAGATTACCTCTTTCCGATTACGTATCCAATACGAGAGACGAGCGCAAGCACATCCTCTTTCTGGGCGACCTGTTTACGGGCACCGAGGACCTGCTTCTCACATCCCTTGTGAAAATTCTGGGTGTAGAATACCATTGCATGTACGAAAAATTACCCAAGGGTCCGCACAACGCAGTGAGCCATATTGCACTTATGTGCATGATTGATACTCTCAGGCCCGACCTGATAGTGGCATGCGGCACGGCAGCCACCATAGCCTGCTTCAAATGCGCTAAACATAACTATAGCATCGACACTCCCATAGATGTCAGAGCTCTTTCAGATGCCATAGATGCCAAACATATAGGCAAGATAAGGAAGGTGCTCATAACCCCCTATTTCAGCACCAGCAACATGATTGCCAACATGTTGCCCCCTAAACAGTTCAAGACGCGCATAGAACTGCCTAATCTTGGCAAGCCAGAATACCTCACCCTCACACGCCAGATGCAGACGGAATACCGGCAGATGGAGGACGAGATCTACCGCCAGGGCATACAGAATGCTGAGACCCTGTTCTTCAGTGCAGATGTTGATTCGTCCACCTATGCTGACTATGTCAACAACTTCGGCCCTGCACACATCATGCCAGCCGAGAACTCCTTCTCGCCCGATGCCCCCGAGTGTGTGGCCCAGTTCATCAGGGAAGTTATCTCTGCTGAACAGGTAGAGCCGATGTCCTCAGAGGAAGAACTCGTTAATGACTCCCTGCCTGAAAATAGACCCAAAGACGAACTTGAGCGAATGGAAGAGATTCACAAAACTCTGCTCTCAAAGTATCAGGCAGGTGAGCTGGAAAGGCCAAGCAGCAAAATAAGGAAACTTGTAATAACTAAAAGTGTCACACCGCGACGTGAATTAGATAACAAAGAAAACATACATTATAAGACAGAAGACATGAATGCATTTAACATTATTGAATACCTGAAGAAAGAACCATTCGATATTGATGAATACCTGCAGATATTTGACAGGGCCTGGTTGATCTCACGCGAAAAGGAACAGGCTTTGGTGGAAAAGGCACAGCAGGGCGATGAAGAGGCTATGAACCTGTTGTTGTGGTCAAAAGCCTACTTCGTCACCAATCTGGCAAACCAATACACTAACAAGGGCAAGGGTGCCAGCCTGCAGCAACTGCTCAATGTGGCCATGCCTGTACTACAGAAAGCCGTGTTGGAATATGATGTGCACAACGATGACTCGCTCATCAAATGTGCCGTGCCACAGATTAGAGAGGCATTGGAACAAATATGATATAACGGAGTAGGGTCGGGACTCACCCCGCTCCCCTTACGAACGGAAAACGTAAATCTAAACCCGGAAAATTCACCCACTCCTTTCTCCCCTTGATACAGACGGGAGAAAGTGGGTGGTAGTTTCTTGACGGAAGAGTTGAAGGTGCCTTATAGGAACCTGGTTTCTATCAGGGTTAAAGCTTGGAATAGCCAATGGGCGTTGTGTTAGAGAGATCTCCCTTGCTTCTATTTCTATGCACGAAATCGTCATTTTGTGGTGTGTCTGCATGATATTTTTGACAATATAATAGTTTGCGTGTATTTTTTCTATCTAATTGACGATAAAACCAATAATTTTATGTAACTTTGAGGCCTAATTATGACGTTTTGTTCATAAAAGCAGAGATAAACGTATCAAAAAGCAAGAACTTGGGTATGAAAATCAACCTTATACAAACGGACATCCAGTGGGCGGATGCCAAGGCCAACCGCCAGCATGCCGAGAGCATCATGCGCTCCATGGAGAAGGCCGACCTCTACATCCTGCCCGAGATGTTCTCCACCGGGTTTGCCACCCAGCCGGAGGGCATTGCCGAGGAGTGGAAGCAGGGTACCTGCCCCTCGCTGGAATGGATGAAGGGCATGGCCGTGGAAATGGATGCCGCCGTGGCGGGAAGCATAGCCATCAGGCAGGAGGACGGACGGTACTATAACCGCTTCTGCTTCGTGCGCCCCGATGGTGAGTGCACCTTCTACGACAAGCACCACCTCTTCACCTATGGCGGAGAGCACCATCGCTATACGGCCGGACAGGAACGTGTGGTGGCCGAGTTCCGTGGAGTGCGCTTCCTGTTGCAGATATGCTACGACCTGCGCTTCCCCGTCTTTGCACGAAACAGGGCTGCCAAACCATACGATGCCATCATTTACGTGGCAAGTTGGCCCACTCCCCGTGTGGAGGCATGGCTTGCCCTGCAGAAGGCCAGAGCCATTGAGAACCAGTGCTACGTATGTGCCGTGAACCGTGTGGGCACCGACCCCTCGTGCCAGTATTCGGGCGGCACGCTGATGACCGACCCCTACGGCCAGGTGGTGGCACAATGTCCCATGGGCGAGGAGAGTGCCGTTTCGGTGGAAATGGACATGGAGGCCCTTGCCGCCTTCCGCCAGAAGTTCCCCGTGCTGGAGGACGCAGACGTGTGAAGCAATGGAAGGACCCGCCCCCAACCCCTCCCTATAGGGCGGGGAGTAGTTACAACTAACACTCACCAGACAAACAAGGGAAAACCCAGATTACTCAGAGTACTCAGAGTACTCCGACTACTCCGACTACTCCGATAACTAATAACAAGCCCCTCTGCAAAGGAGAGTAGGGCAGACAAAATAGACAATCAACTATGAAGAAACTACTGCTTGGAGACGAGGCCATAGCACTGGGTGCAATACATGCCGGTTTGGGTGGCGTGTATGCCTACCCCGGCACTCCCTCTACCGAGATAACTGAATTCATCCAGGGCGATGCCCTTGCACGTGAACGCGGTGTGCATAGCCGTTGGTGTACAAACGAAAAGACCGCCATGGAGGCTGCCCTGGGCATGTCCTATGCCGGCCGCCGTGCCCTGGTGTGCATGAAGCACGTGGGTATGAACGTGGCCGCCGATGCCTTTGTAAACTCCGCCATCACAGGTGTGCACGGAGGCCTGGTGGTGGTAGCCGCCGACGACCCCTCTATGCACTCCAGCCAGAACGAGCAGGACAGCCGTTTCTATGCCGGCTTTGCCATGGTTCCCACACTGGAACCCAGCAACCAGCAGGAGGCGTACGACATGATGCAGAGCGCCTTTGAACTCTCCGAGGTATTGCACGAACCCGTAGTGCTGCGCATAGTAACACGACTGGCACATAGCCGTGCCGCCGTGGAGGTGCACGAACCCCTGGAGATGCAGAATCTGGGAATATGCCAGGAGCGCTGGGTGCTGCTGCCCGGCATTGCACGCACACGCTATGCAGCCCTGGTGGAGAAGCAGGCAGAGATGCTTGCCGCCGCCGAGACTTCTATATATAATAAGGTGGAGAAGGGCCAGGGCACGCTTGGCATCATAGCATGCGGCATTGCCTACAACTACGTGAAGGAAGCCATGGGCGATGGTGCAAACGTGCTCAAGGTGAGCCAGTACCCCTTGCCCGAGGAGGCCATACGCCAGTTGGCCAGTGAGAACTCGTCGGTCATCGTCATGGAGGACGGCCAGCCCGTGGTGGAGCAGCAGGTGAAGGCCCTGCTCGGTGCTGGGTACGATGTGAAGGGACGTCTGACGGGCGACCTTCCCCGCACCGGCGAACTTACCCCCGACAATGTGGCCAAGGCGCTTGGAGCAGGGGAGAAGGAGATAATGGCTCCCTCCGAGGTGGTGGCGCCACGTCCTCCGCAGTTGTGCCAGGGATGCGGACACCGCGATGTATATACCGCACTGAACCAGGTGCTGGCAACATACCCCGACTACCGTGTCTTTGGCGACATAGGATGCTATACCCTGGGAGCGCTGCCCCCATTCAAGGCCCTGGCCAGTTGTGTGGACATGGGAGCCTCTATCACCATGGCCAAGGGTGCCGCCGATGCAGGCTTCCATCCCTCGGTGGCAATCATTGGCGACTCTACATTCACGCATAGCGGCATGACAGGTCTGCTGGATGCCGTGAACGACAAGAGCAACATCACCGTAGTGATTTCCGACAACCTCACCACCGGCATGACCGGCGGACAGGACTCTGCCGGCACCAGCAAGTACGAGGCTATCTGTGTGGCTCTCGGTGTAGAGCCCGAGCACGTGCGAGTGGTTGTGCCCCTGCCCAAGAACATGGAGGAGATAACACGCATACTGAAGGAGGAGATTGACTATCCCGGCGTGTCCGTCATCATCCCACGAAGAGAGTGCATACAGACGGCGGCACGCAAGGCGCGTGAGGCACGCAAGGCAAAGGAGAACGCCTAACCGCTTGACAACCAACGCAACCGACACACACACACATTATGAAGAAAGACATTATACTTTGCGGTGTGGGAGGCCAGGGTATCCTCTCCATCGCCACCATCATAGGCGAAGCTGCCACCAAGGCAGGGCTCAACCTGAAGCAGGCCGAGGTGCATGGCATGAGCCAGCGCGGAGGTGACGTGCAGAGCCACCTGCGCCTGTCCACCGCCCCCATATACAGCGACCTGATAGCACAGGGCAGCGCCGACCTGATCATCAGCATGGAACCCATGGAGAGCCTGCGTTACCGCCCATATCTGGCCAAGGAGGGCAAGGTGGTGACGGGCAGCAAGCCCTTGGTGAATATCCCCAACTATCCCGAGGAGGAGGCCCTGCAGGGTGCTCTCGCAGAATTGCCCTCCCTGTCCATGATGGACATAGATGCCGTGGCCAAGGATGCCGGCAATGCGCGTGGCGCCAACATGGTGCTGCTGGGCATGGCGGCAAGGCATTTGCAGATACTTGGCGCCGACGAACTGCGTGATGCCATACGCACCGTATTCGCCCGAAAGGGAGAGGCCGTGGTGGAGGCCAACCTGAAGGCCTTCCAGGCAGGACTGGGCGAGTAGCAACAGATTCAAGAAGTAAAGCAAAAAGTGATGAAGAAGATTCTTCCCAACGACAATAATCCCTTCTTCGACGAGAAGATGGAGACCATGACGCGTGCCCAGATAGAGGCATTGCAACTGGAACGCCTGCAGGCCACCGTGCAGCATTGCATGAACTCGCCGTTCTACAGGAAACGTTTCGAGGAGGCTGGCCTCAAGCCCGAGGACATCAAGACCCTGGACGACATCAGGCGCATCCCATTTACCACAAAGCAGGACCTGCGCGACACATACCCCTTTGGCATGGCCAGCGTGCCCTTGCGCGAGTGCACACGACTTCACTCATCGAGCGGCACCACAGGTACGCCCACCGTTATCCTGCACACACAGAAGGACCTGGAGGAATGGGCGGCACAGGTGGCACGCAACCTGTGGATGGTGGGATTGCGCCCCGACGACGTGTTCCAGAACTCCAGTGGATATGGCATGTTCACCGGCGGACTTGGTTTCCAGTATGGTGCCGAGCGCCTTGGCATGCTCACCATACCTGCCGCCGCAGGCAATTCCATACGCCAGATAAAGTTCATTACCGACTTTGGCACCACCGCCCTGCATGCCGTGCCGTCATACGTTACACGTCTGTACGAGGTGATGCAGAGCATGGGTGTGGACCCTCGCCGCGATACCAAACTGAAGGTGCTGGCCATTGGTGCCGAGCCTCATTCCGAGGAGCAGCGCCGACGCATAGAGGAGATGATGGGCGTGAAGGCCTACAACTCCTTCGGCATGTCGGAGATGTGCGGTCCTGGTGTGGGTTTCGAGTGTCAGGAACAGAGCGGTTTGCATTTCTGGGAGGACTACTACATAGTGGAGATTGTCGACCCCGAGACCTTGGAGCCCGTGCCCGACGGAGAGGTGGGCGAACTGGTGCTGACAAGTCTGTGCCGCGAGGCAATGCCCCTGTTGCGCTACCGTACCCGCGACCTCACCCGGGTGCTTGGCAGAACATGCCCATGCGGACGCAATCATGTGCGCATTGACCGCATGCGCGGACGTAGCGACGATATGATGGTTCTGCGCGGCGTGAACATCTTCCCCATACAGATAGAGAAGATACTGATGACCTTCCCCGAACTGGCCAGCAACTACCTCATCACACTGACCACCGACGAGGACAACGACAACATGACCGTGGAGGTGGAACTGGAGGAACTCTTCACCGACGATTACCGCCGCCTGCAGAACCTGACCAACCGCATACAGCGTGCACTGAAGGACGAGATACTCCTGACTCCGCATGTGAAACTCCTGCCCAAGGGCTCTTTGCCCGTTTCCGAAGGCAAGGCCGTGCGTGTGGTGGACAAGCGTACCGTGTATCAATAATAAATACATAAACAGGAATTTACGATGAATACATTAAAGCAACTATCCATCTTCATCGAGAACAAGAGCGGCACACTGATAAAGGTGCTGGAACTGTTCAGCAAGGCAAAGATACAGATCATTGCATCCACCATAGCAGACACTCAGGACTATGGCATTTACCGTGTCCTGTGCTCGGCTCCATGCGAGGCTTACACCATACTGAAGGAGCATGGCATCAACGTGCAGCTGACCGATGTGCTGGCCATTGCCATCGAGGACGAACCCGGGCATGCCGCCCTGGCCATCAGTGCCTTGTCCCAGGCAGAGGTGAACATCCTCTACATGTATTCCTTCCTGTGGAAGGGCAGGGGAGTGCTGGTGATGCGCACAGACGAGAGCAGCAAGGCCCTGGAGGTGATAGCAGAGAACGATATGGACCTGCTGAACGAGGATGACTTTATAATCTAAGACAACTATGATATTCAATCCTGAAATAGAATGCATGTCGCGCGAGAAGATGCGTGAATTGCAGAGCGAGCGTCTCATTGCCACGGTTAAGCGCTGCTATGAGAACGTGCCTTTCTACAGAAAGAAAATGGACCAGAAGGGTATCCGTCCAGAGGATATCAAGTCCATAGACGATATAACAAAACTTCCCTTTACCACCAAGCACGACCTGCGCGACGAGTATCCCTATGGACTCCAGGCAGTGCCCATGAGCGAGATAAAGCGCATACATGCCTCGTCTGGTACAACGGGCAAGCCCATAGTGGGAACCTACACGCAGAACGACCTGGACAACTGGGCGGAGTGTGTGGCACGTGTACTGGCCGTGGGCGATGTAGGTCCTGGCGACGTGGTGCAGGTGTCCTATGGCTACGGCCTCTTCACCGGTGGCCTTGGTGCGCACGACGGTGTAGGCAAACTTGGTGCCATACAGTTGCCCACCTCTTCGGGCAATTCCGAGAAGCAGGTGATGCTGATGCAGGACTTTGGCACAACTGCCCTCTGCTGTACTCCCTCGTATGCTTTGCACCTGGCAGAGGTGATGGAGAAGTGCGGCATCAAGAAGGAAGACCTGAAACTGCGTGTTGGCTTCTTCGGAGCAGAGCCCTGGACATGGGGCATACGCCGTGAACTGGAAGCCAAGTTCGGCATCAAGGCAATAGACATCTACGGCCTTACGGAGATGAGCGGACCTGGTGTGGGTGGCGAGTGCCAGTATCAGGACGGCACCCATGTGATGGAGGATATGTTCTATCCCGAAATCATCAATCCCGACACACTGGAACCCGTAGCGCCCGGCGAGCGTGGCGAACTCGTGTTCACATCGCTTTGCAAGGAGGCTATGCCCATCCTGCGCTATCGCACACGCGACCTCACGCATCTCATCTACGAGAAGTGCCGTTGCGGACGTACCACCGTGCGTTTGGGCAAGATCCTGGGACGTAGCGACGATATGCTCATTATCCGTGGCGTGAACGTCTTCCCCAGCCAGATAGAGGCAATACTGACGGAGTTCCCTGCCTTCTCGCCCCAGTACTTCATCACCGTGGATCGCAAGCACAACGAGGATACCTTCGACCTGGACGTGGAACTGCGCCCCGACCTCTTCTCGCCAAATCCGGCAAAGCAGATGCCTTTCATCAAGTATCTCTACGACCGTCTGGTTTCCGTTACTGGCATCAAGCCCAATATCCACATACAGCCGCCAGGCACCATCGAGCGCTCTCAGGGCAAGGCAAAGCATGTGCTTGACAAGCGTGACTTCTCTGACTGGGAGAAGGGTAAGTAGGAAAAACTAATTGCACAGGATTACAAATGAAGATATTCACTGACGAACTGGTACAGGAGGCGGCACGTGTGAACCACGTTGCCGACCTGTCCCATGCAACCATAGGCGAGACATTGCTCGTGGCTCAGTACCTCGAGCAGAAGACAGGTATGCCGTTCATCCGCATGGATCAGGGCAGCCCTGGCTTGCCTTGCAATACATTCGGCATTGAGGCGGAGAAGAAGGCGCTGGATGCAGGTGCCAACAACCAGTATCCTGCGGCGGCTGGTGTGCCCGAACTTAAGGATGCGGCAAGCAAATTCGTGAAAGCCTTTATGGACATCGACATCTCTGCACGTGCCTGTATCCCCACGGTGGGTTCCGTGGCAGGAAGTTTCGGTGCCTTCATCGCATGTTGCCAGAGGGACGAGAAGAAGAACAAGGTGCTGTTCATCGACCCTGGTTTCCCCATACAGAAGTCCCAGTTGCGCATACTTGGCATTGGGTGGAAGAGTTTCGACATCTATCCGTATCGTGGCGAAGCCTTGCGTGCCAAACTCCTGGATGAGGTGAAGGACGGGGGTGTAGCGGCCATAATCTACTCAAACCCCAACAACCCCGCATGGATATCGTTGGAGGAGGACGAACTCCGCATCATTGGCGAGATAGCCACAGAGCACGACATCATAGTGATGGAGGACCTGGCATACTTTGCCATGGACAGCCGCCGCGACCTCTCCTTGCCCTATCAGCCTCCTTTCGTGAGGACAGTGGCTCGTTATACCGACAACTACCTGCTCATGCTCTCGGCATCAAAGATATTCTCCTATGCCGGCGGACGCATAGCACTGGTATGCATCAGCGACAAACTCTTTGACCGCCAGTTCCCTGCCTTGGCAAAGCGTTATCAGGATAGCGGTGTCTTTGGCCCCACATTCATTGCCAGCATCCAGTACATGATCACTTCTGGCTGCACCGCCAGCACCCAGTATGCATATGCCGAGATGCTCCGCCTCTCGTGCGAGGGAAAGATAAACTTCGTGCAGGACACCAAGGCCTATGCCGAGAGGGCACAGCGCATGAAGAAGATTTTCTGCGACAATGGCTTCACAATAACCTATCCGCGTGACGTGACGGAAGAGATAGCCGACGGCTTCTTCTTCTCGCTCTCATATCCCGGCATGTCGGGTGGCGAACTTGTCCGCGAACTTATCTCCTATGGCGTGTCAAGCATCAACCTTGACACCACCGGTTCGCTCGAACCCGGTGTCAGGGCATGCACCAGCCGTATGCGCGACGAACTCTATCCAGTACTGGAGGAGCGCATGCAGATGTTCAGAGAGGACCATCCTTTTTAATAAAGAAATTAGTCTCTAATCAACTACATTAAGTCCAATTCAATGCAATATGATATAAATCTTAACCTTAGTGTATCTTAATTTGCAGGTTTTTATCTACATTTGCATAAACATTATATAACCCAATGAATTATTACGCACGATATTTTGATTCCGAAGGAGTATTCCCTACACCAGAATCTTTGATAGAGTTCTTGACAAGTATTCCCCAGATATTGATGACTGAAGAACTTTCAGATGCTATATTAAAGTTTTGTGCCGACAAGACAAGTCATCCACGTCATTTCAGGTTGCCAAATAAAACTACCTTCATCATTATAAAGACTAATTCCAGTACTTTGGAGGAGTTTAAGACTCGAGGTGCAAATGGTGGAACCATGCCTGCAGAGATAAAAGAAACAAAGCAAGGACCTGCCGACGAAATAAATCCTGGTAAATATGAGGTAAGAATGGTTTTTCGGCGTGCTATAGTCAATCCCGAAACACGCAAGTGCTCTTTTGTAGAAGAGATATTTGAAGTGGAGATGTTAGCTCAAAGCCAGAGGCATTGCTTTGATGTAGTAATGGAGCACCTTAAGAGTCATCCCGATGTGGATCCTCGTAGTCAGTATCCAAGTATAAGGAGTGCCAATTTCAGCGCCAAACTCATCTCTTGAGGTATATAAGAAGCGGAATATGCTTAAATTAGCAAGATTCCGCTTCTTATGTTTATATTATTTGAGATTTCTTGTTGTATTGGTGCTTCATGCTTGCCAATTCCAACCATAAGTTTATTAGTACAATGATACCTGTACCCATCAGCAATGACAGACCTGTGAGTGATATCATGCGACTGTTCTGCTCCAGGAACAGGAAAGGCATGGAGTGTATGCCGAAGGAGAAGGTTGGTTGGCCAATGGGGTTGTCCAGAATGTAGACAAACAGGCCTCCGCTTACTATCACACCCATCAGGAAGGCTGCTATTATGGCACAGCGGTAGCGCCTGAGTTGCCTGTCCTGCATCTGCTTGATGTACTCCACGGCTTGCAGTTTCTTTTCCAGATGTTGCATGAAGAGGTCTTCTTGTCCAAGGTCTGGTGTATAGCCGTTGAACAGTTCCTGTAATGTATCTTTCTGTCCCATCATTTCTTCAATTTATCTTTCAGGTGTTCGCGTCCTCTGGACAATTGTTTCTTTATAGCATCCTCGCTGCATTCCATTATCTTGCTTATCTCACGCACGGAGTACCCCTTTATGTAGAAGAGCAGAATGGAGGTACGCTCCTTGGGTTGCAGTTCGTTCAAGGCCATGTACAGTTCCTGGTATCGGAACGTGTTGTCTGCCAGGGTTGAAGCATCCGTCAGCGAAGATGCCATCTCCAGCGGCTGGTTGCATCTGCATGCCTTCTTGTGATCCAGGAACGTACGGTATGCAATCTTGTAGATCCAGGAGGTGAAGTTGCCCTCATCCCGATACCCACTGGAGGAAAGATAGGCCTTGACAAGACTTTCCTGCGCTATGTCGTCAGCCTCATCGCGGTTACCCAGGCATAGGGCAAGCAGGAATCGCCTCAGTTGCTCCTGCTCGCCCCGTATGTGTGCAATGAACTCCTCTCTGTTCATGTTTTTTGCTTCGCAACAGACGGTTATTTCTTGTTGGTCTCAGCCTCCAGTTCCTTTGCCAGCATCCTCTTGCTGATGAAGAAGACAAGCAGTATGGCCAGACCTATGAGCATGGTAATGCCACCGCAGAAGTAAGACCTTTCCATATCCTCTACAGACATGCCACCTACGAAGTCCATATATAGGGCATAACCCAGAAAACCAATACCGATAGCAGAGATAACACTGCCCCACATAAGTTTCTTCAGCAATTTCTCCTTTAGAGTAGTACTCTTTGGCGTAATCTTCTGCATCAACTCCTCCAGGTCTATGTTTGGATTCTTCTCCAAGGCCGCCAGCACTATCCCCGTTCTGTTGTCCGACTCATGTTCCTTGCTCCTCATGTGGAGCCACACCATAGTGATGGGCATTATTACACAGATGCTGAGAGGGATAAGGATGTCTTCCAACATGCCGCCAATTTCTTCCAATACTTCCATAATCTTGTTTTGTTGTTATAGGTTAATGAATCATTTTTTTGAGCCTGCTCACAAATATAACGATTCTTGTGAAGAAAAGGTGACACCCGTGCGAAGAAATACTATTCCTCCTTTCCATGCAAGGACAATAAGGGCATGTGATTGAGGGCTTGTGGTGTTTTTGTTTACGAAGATGGCGGTGCTGTACTTGCTATTGATTTTTAATTGTTTGTACGAAAACCGTGTCTCCGTCCACAATAAAATGTATGGTTATTCCATGGAACTCGAAACTGTATACCCGAGTTGGGTCGTTCTGATAGTGAGGGCGTGGGTCGCCGGCCAAGATGCCTTCTATGGCTTTCCATTGGAGGGGAGTGAAGGGATAGGAGGTGCGGACGGAGTCGGGGATTACTACATTCAGGGGAGTGTTGTTGGCTTCCGTTGTCCAGCCGGATGAGGCTTCGGGATGCGAGTCGGTAAAGGGCAGGTAGGGCTTGATGTCCAGAATGGGAGTGCCATTCATCAGATCGGCACCTTCTACGTGGATGACGGGACCATCGGGTGTGTCAAGTTCAATCTTTGTTATCCTGACGGACGACAAACCTATGTTGTTGGGACGGAAGGGAGAGCGTGTTGCCCATACTCCCATGCGCTTGTTGCCGCCAAGGCGGGGCGGACGAACGGTGGGTGACCATTTGTTGGAGTGAGCTTGACTGAAATCCCATAGTAGCCAGATGTGCGAGAAGCCTTCAAGTCCGCGCAGGGCTTCGACATTGCGATACTCTGGGCAGAAAACAATACGTGCATCCAGGCCCTCCACCAAACCACTTTGGCGGGGGATGCCGAACTTGCCGTTGAAGTCGTTATAGATGTGTGCTATGGTTATCATAGGCCAAGGGATTGAAGTAGGGATTTTAGTATGAAGAACACGACGGGAACGAAGAGCGAGGGCAGAAGGTTCAGTGTCTTGCAATCCTTTATGCCCAGTATGCCAAGGCCCGATGCAGCAATCAGTGTTCCGCCAACGATGCTCATTTCGCATATCATCTCATCGGGAATGATGTTGCCAAAGAGTTTTGCTATCATATACCACGAACCTTGCCAGCAGAACAGCACAGGTGCTGCCCATGCCATGCCATAACCGTAGGTGGCGGCAAGCACGGCGCTGGTGACGAGGTCCAGGGTGGCGTTGGTGAGCAGGAAGGTCTCGTCTCCGAGTAAGGCACTGTTTATGGGGCCCAGTATGCTCAGTGTGCCTATGCAATAAAGCAAGATGCCGGTGGAAAGCCCTTGTGCCAGGTTGTTGGCATTGGGAGAGGACTTGGTTGTGCCGGATTTATTGCCTTTCAATTTTTCTACAAGTCTGTCGAAACGTCCTGCCAGATTCATCATAGTGCCAAGCAGGGAGCCAAGGGCCAACGAGATGACGAAGAGCACGGGATAGTTGCTCAGTGGCATGTTTTTGCATACGGCATTGAAGCCAAGCGACAGGGAGGCCAATCCCATGGCCGTGTAGAGCACACCCTGCCATTCCGGTCGGATGCGTTTCTTCAGTTTCGCTCCGGCAAGGCTGCCGATGATTATGGTGCAGGTGTTTACTATGGTGCCGAGCATATTTAAACGGAAAGGTGAAAACGGAAAACTAATTTAAAACGGAATTCTAATGGGATTGAGGGTTATAGTTCTATCACTTCCAGGTCCTTGAACTGCTTGCCGTCAACGGTGAAGCGGACAAGGGTGCGGACGGTTTGCCATCCTTGCAGGCCGGCAGCACCGGGGTTGATGTGCAGGCAGGAGAGGGTAGGGTCGTACTGCACCTTCAGTATGTGGCTATGTCCGCTGATGAAGAGGTCGGGAGGGTCGGCCACGAGTTGCTTTCGTATGCGAGGGTCGTACTTGCCAGGATAACCGCCTATGTGTGTCATCATTATGCTGGCCTCCTCGCATTGCCAACGGAGGGTTTCGGTGTAAGTGCGCCTCAGTTCTCCACCGTCGATGTTTCCGTAAACGGCTTTTAGCGGACGGATTTCATTCAGGCGCATGGCCAGTTCCGGGGAACCGATGTCCCCGGCATGCCATATCTCGTCGCACTCGGCAAAGTAGCGGGCATAGCGTTCGTCCCAGTAGCCGTGAGTATCGGAAAGAAGACCTATTCTTTTCATGCGTAGAGTGGGGGGCTGAACCTCGGGGGAGAGGTATTGGGAAGGCAGGGTTCCTTGTGTGTGGGGGTATAGGTTATTTGCTCAGCAGTTCTACCTGTTGGCGCACGCTCTCTTCGTGTATGCACTCGAAGATTTTTTTTATGCACTCGGCATCCACGCCCTTCAGCACACCCTGAGCGGCACGCTTGTCCAGGATTTCGCTATATCGCTTTGTCTGCACGATGGTCATGCCGTTGTCTTTTTTGTATGCACCTATCTCACGTGAAATGCCCATTCGCTTGGCCAGCAGGTCTATGAGTTCGTTGTCTATTTCGTCTATGCTCTTGCGCAGGGTGCTTAGCGAAGCGGCAAGGTCCACGTTCTCGCGGATGGTGATCATGGACAGGATGTAGTCAAGCACATCGGGTGTTACCTGTTGTGAAGCATCGCTCCATGCATTGTCCGGGTCGCAATGGCACTCCACCATCAGTCCGTCCATGCCCAGGTCCATGGCCTGTTGGCACAGAGGAGCGATAAGGTCGCGCCGTCCGCTGATATGACTGGGGTCGTTCACCACGGGCAGGTTGGGCAAGCGCCGGTGCAATTCAATGGGAATCTGCCACATGGGCACGTTGCGGTACAGTTTCTTCTCGTAACTGGAGAAACCACGGTGTATAGCGCCCAGACGTTTGATTCCAGCACCATTGATGCGTTGGAGCGCACCTATCCATAGTTCGAGGTCGGGGTTGACGGGGTTCTTCACGAGCACGGGCAAATCCACACCCTTCAGTGCATCGGCCAGAGATTGCATGGCAAATGGATTGGCCGTGGTGCGTGCACCAACCCAAAGGATGTCGATGCCGTACTTCAGTGCCAGTTCCACATGCTCGGGTGTTGCCACCTCGGTGGCGGTGAGCATGCCGGTTGCTTCCTTGGCCTGCTTCATCCATGGCAGAGCCTTTTCTCCGTTGCCCTCAAAGCCACCGGGCTTGGTACGAGGTTTCCATATTCCGGCACGGAATATCTTGAATCCTTTGCTTGCCAATTGCTGTGCGGTGGTCATTACCTGCTCCTCCGTTTCGGCAGAGCAAGGACCGGTTATGACGAACGGCCGTTCGTCTTTGCCGGGAAGGTTGAGGGGAAGAAGGTCTAATTCCATATGTGTGTTTAGGTCAGTGAATTGTGTATCAGATGGTCTGCTCGCCCTCCTGATAAATGCCCAGGGTCTTGAACTCCTGGGTGAGGGGAGTGATGGCATTGATGGCCTGGTGCAGGCGCTGGATGTCGTTGAAGCAGACATCCACGTAGAACATGTATTGCCACTCCTTGCCTATGATGGGCAGGGATTGTATCTTGGTGAGGTTCAACTTGTAGAACGAAAGAACAGACAGGATGGCCGACAGGGAACCCTCCTCGTGTGGAAGGGTGAACACCAGGCTTGCCTTGTTGGCTTGGTTCACATCGCGCAACTTGCCTGCCCTTGCTATGCTGGCAAGTACCAGGAAGCGGGTGAAGTTGTGCTTGTTGGTCTCTATGCCCTCCTGCAGAACCTTCAGCCCGTAGATCTGTGCCACGTCCTTGTGGCAGATGGCGGCATGTCCGCGAAGGTTCTCCTTACTGATCTTAGCCGCCGCGCTGGCCGTATCGCCAGCCTCCACCACCTTGATGTCGGGGTGCTGTTCCAGAAAGGCACGGCACTGCATCAGTGCCACGGGGTGCGAGTTCACCTCGGCAATGTCCTCCATATTGTCCTCCGGCAGGCACACGATGCTATGCTGGATGCGCAACTTGTGCTCGCCGATGATGGTAAGGCCCGAGTCGCGCAACAGTTCGTAGTTGTGCAGCAACGACCCTGCAATGGTGTTCTCTATTGCCACCAATGCTATCATATCGGGATTCTGCTTCATGGCAAGGAAAACCTCCTCGAAGTTGTTGCACTGAACGAGGTCTAGTTCCTCGCCCTGGAAGAAACGGTGCGAGGCAATGTCGTGGAAGCATCCCCTTATTCCTTGTATGGCTACTTGTTTTCTCATATCAAGCACAAAGTTATAACATTTCGGTCACAATGGTGCTTTTCTACCATTAAAAACGAAAGATATTACGCATTAAGGTAGAATAAGGACCATTATTTCCTGAACTCTCCAGTGATGCTGTCCACAATGGTGGGGTCAAGGCTCACCGCCTGGCGGAGGTCCTCCATGGCACCCTTCTTGTCGCCAGCCAGCATCTTCAGTCGGCCGCGCTCCTTCAGTATGTTGGCATTGGGACCGTCCTTTTCCAGTTCCTCGTTCATGGCGGCTATCATGGCCATGATCATGTGCTTTTCCATATTTTTTTTGATTCGTTTTTAGAGTTGATACTATGCCCTGTTTATCGTCTCACGACGCGAGAGTCTTCGCCTCACGATGCGATGCCCTTTGCGTCGGGACGCGTTTTTGGAGGCATTTGGGGGTAGTTTTAGAGAGCATTGGTCAGGTGGTCAATCACCTTGATGTTTGTCTCCTTCAGTGCCTGGCTCGCCTTGGCAAGATTGCGCGAGAACTCCTCGAAGGTCTCCGCACCGCTATCGCAAAGGTCGGTGACGCTTTTCACGAAGAGTATGGGAGTATTAAGCAACGAGCACACGAATGCCACGGCAGCACCCTCCATGTCCTTCAGCTCGCCCCCGTTCTCCTGGATAATCTGCAGGTCGCATGGCTGCATGTCCAGCGAAGAGCCCGTTGTAACCTTGCCCATGGGCAGATGCAGATGCTCTGCCAGAGCCTTGGCACCCTCCCACACGGGATAGTTGCCCAGTGCCTGAGTGCCCCATTCGTCGTCGCCCGGAACACGGCGGTCGTGGAACATGCAGGCGTTGCCTATGTACACCTTGGCAATGTCCGCCCCCTTGGATTGGAAACCTCCGCACGTACCGCTATTTACCACTATGTCCGGGTGCAACTTCTGTATTGCCGCCAGGGTGGCAACGGATGCCGCCTCGCATCCCACCAGGTCGCTCCCATGCTGGCGGCCGTTCAGTACCACATTGAGTGTGGATGTCTCGCCGTTGGTACCCTGGATGGTTGTCTGATATAATTTGCATGGCAATGGAGCGAAGAAATCCTTCACCTCCTGAACCCCGTAATGCTCTATGAAAGGCTGCGCCTCTGCCTGCATGGCTATGATGTAGAGTATGTTCATGTATGTAGTGTTAAACGTCGTGTGTTAATCTTTCTTGCAAAGTTATGAAAAGATATTATAAAATAGGTGTGGTTTGGAGGAAAAATAGTATCTTTGCGGACGTTTATTCGGAAAAATCAACCAATACATTATGATATTTACTGCTGGAAACATCCTGTTGATAGGCGCCATACTGATATTCTGCGCCATCATGATCAGCAAGACTGGCTACCGTTTCGGTATCCCCACCTTGTTGCTTTTTCTGCTCGTAGGCATGGGTTTCGGTACCGACGGCTTGGGCCTTGAGTTTGATAGTGCCGAGGATGCCCAGTTTATAGGCATGATAGCCCTGAGCATCATCCTGTTCACCGGTGGTATGGACACCAAGTTGCGCGACATCAAGCCCGTCATGGCACAGGGTATGATACTCTCCACCGTGGGCGTCCTGCTCACCACACTGCTCACGGGTGGTTTCATCTTCTGGCTCTCGGGATATTCCGACATGAACATAGCGATGCCAGGACTCACCTGCCTTCTGCTGGCCGCCACCATGTCCTCTACCGACTCGGCATCCGTGTTCAACCTGCTCCGTTCGCAAAAGATGAACCTGAAGGAGAACCTCAAGCCCATGCTGGAATTGGAGAGCGGTAGTAACGACCCCATGGCATACATGCTCACCATAGCCCTTATACAGGTTATTGCCAGCGGTAGCGGTTTCAATATGGGTCTTCTGCTCAAGGACCTGCTTGTGCAATTCACGGTGGGCGGTGTTACGGGTTATGCCTTTGGCAGATTTGCCGTGTGGCTGATAAACAAGGTGAACCTCTCCAACAGTTCGCTATATCCCATTCTTCTTTTGAGCCTTGTCTTCATCACCTTCACTATCACCGACATGCTCCATGGCAACGGTTATCTGGCCGTCTACATCCTGGGTGTTGTTGTGGGCAATGCCCGACTGGTATTCCGCAAGGAGATTAACACTTTCATGAACGGTCTCACATGGTTTGGACAGATTGTTATGTTCCTTTCTCTGGGTCTTCTGGTCAATCCTCACGAGATGCTCGAAGTGTCCATCAGTGCTATGCTCATTGGTCTTTTCATGATCTTTGTTGCACGTCCGCTCACCGTGGGGCTCTGCCTCCTGCCCTTCCGCCAGATGACCTTCAAGGCCAAGTGCTTTGTCTCATGGGTAGGTCTTCGTGGTGCCGTGCCCATCATCTTCGCCACCTATCCCGTGGTGTCCGAGATTCCCGGTTCGCAGATTATATTCAACATTGTATTCTTCATCACCCTCCTGTCGCTCATCTTCCAGGGTATGACCATAGCCCCCGTGGCAAAGTGGCTCAGCCTTGACCTCCCGCAGGAGAAGGAAGGCAACGACTTCGGTGTGGAGATCCCCGAGGAGATAGACAGCCAGCTGACCGACGTTACCCTTACCGCCGAGATGCTCGAGGACGGCAACCGCCTGATGGACATGAACATAGCCAAGGGCACGCTGGTAATGCTGGTGAAGCGCGGCACGGAGTTCATGATTCCCAACGGACGCATGGAACTGAAGGTGGGAGACAAACTTCTGTATATCTCCGAGAATAAGAAGGAGGAGTAATGGTATTCTCGGATTTATTCTTTCTCTTTGTATTCCTGCCGGCATTCTTTGCCTGCTACATGCTTGCCGCATATGTGGACAGGAAGTGGCTCTCTTCGCACAAATTGCGCAATGCCTGCCTGGTGCTCTTCTCCCTGCTCTTCTATGCGTGGGGCGAACCGGTGTATGTGTTCCTGATGTTTGCCTTGGTGTTCGTAAACTTCCACATAGGCAAGTTCATAGACACGCAGACATCGCACCGCAAACTGGCACTGAACATAGGTGTCGTCACCAACGTCCTGGCCCTGGGCGTGTTCAAGTATGCCTCGCTCACGGCAACAACCCTCACCATGCTTGGCATCCCCATGCCCGACCCGAGGATAGCCCTGCCCATAGGTATCAGTTTCTATACCTTCCAGAGCATATCCTATCTGATAGACGTCTATAAGAAGGAGAGTCCCGCACAGAGGCACTTTATGGACCTGTTGCTCTACATAAGCATGTTCCCCCAACTCATAGCTGGCCCTATCGTGCGCTACGGCACCATTGCCGAGGAGATACACGGGCGAGAGGTGAAGATGAGTGATGTGGCAGATGGCGTCTTCCGCTTCATCTATGGCCTTGGCAAGAAGGTGATCATTGCCAACCAGATGAGCATAGTGGCAGAGCAGTTCCTGGTGAACGGGTTCGACGGATGCACCACCACGGGTGCCTGGATAGGTATTTGGGCTTATTCGCTTCAGGTATATTTCGACTTCTCCGGTTATTCCGACATGGCCATAGGCATTGGCCGATGCCTCGGTTTCCACTTCAACGAGAACTTCCGCCATCCCTATTGCTGTAACTCCATCACCGACTTCTGGCACCGATGGCACATCTCCTTGGGAAGTTTCTTCCGCGACTATGTCTACATACCCCTGGGCGGTAACCGCCGCCACCAGTGGTTCAATATCCTTGCAACGTGGTTCCTCACCGGCTTCTGGCATGGCGCCAGCTGGAACTTTGCCTGCTGGGGCCTCTACTTCGGCATAATCCTCCTGTTCGAGAAGTACACCCTCATGAAGAACGTGGGCAAACCTCTCCCCACACCCGACCACAAGGGACGTCCCCGCTATCGCAAGGTGATGGATTTTATACCTTCTCCTCTCCTGCATATCTATGCCATGGGACTTGTCACCCTGGGCAGAGGCTTGTTCTACTTCACCGACTTTGCCCAGATGAAGGAGTTCTTCGTAAAGGCCTTCGGTGGAGCAGAGGAACTTCACTCGTATGTAAGCATAACGGCCATCACCGACCACTTCTGGCTCTGGGTAGCGGCGATACTGTTCTGTATGCCCGTTAGGGAATGGTGCTACGGCCGGCTTGTACGTGTGGCAGGAGAGGGCAGCCTCGTTACCCGAAACACGGTGTTCCTGAGCCGTACGGTGCTCAGCGTGATAATCATTGTGCTCAGTGTGGCACTGCTCATAGGCGAGACAAACAATCCTTTCATTTACACAAGATTCTAAATCCAGGCAACGATGAAGCATGACAAGATATACCTGATACTCGTGGGCATCGTCTTTGCGGCGTTTGCCTTGGTGTTTGATACCTTTCCGCGTCCCCGCTACTCGGAACTGGAGAAGCGCGACCTTGCCACCTTCCCCTCCTTCACGCTCGATAGCCTTTGGACTGGCGACTATGCCGAGGCGGTGGGCAAATGGTTCTCCGATTCCCAACCCTTCCGCGATGACTTCATGGCCTTCTCCATGATGGTGGAGAACTGGACGGTGCTCAGGTTTGGCGACGACCACGTCACCTATCATGCCTCCACCGAGGGACTTGCCGACTTTGCCGAGACAGAGGGCATGGAGGCAGAGGAACCTGTTGCCGAGGACGACGGACGCAATCCCGGGGGATATGTCAACAAGCTTACGGCAGACGAGAAAGCCAAGGTTGCCAATGCCGGTATCGTTATAATAGGTCGCGACAAGAACGTGCGTGCCCTCATGTGCTTCGGAGGCAGTGCCAAGGCAGGAACGCCTTATGCCAACGTGTGCAACAAGTACGTGCAAACCTTCCCCGGTGTGAACATCTATTGCATGGTGGTGCCCTCTGCCGCGGCCTTCTATATGCCCGAGAAGGTACAGAAGATGAGCAAGGACCAGTCGGCCACCATACGCAATATCTATAGCCATCTGGATTCTGCCGTGCATGCCGTGGACGTATATACCGTGCTTGGCGAGCATGCTGGTGAGGATATCTATCTGCGCACCGACCACCACTGGTCGCCCCTCGGGGCATACTATGCCGCCAGGAAGTTTGCCGAGGTGGCAGAAGTGCCTTTCCACACCCTTGATGAGGCCGGGTATTACCAGCCCGACACGGTGCGCCGCTTCGTAGGTTCCATGTATGGCTATTCCAAGGACATTTCCGTAAAGAACGCCCCCGAGGACTTCATCTACTACAAGCCCCTGAAGGCCGTCTACGAGACAACCTTCGAGCAGTATCAGGTGGACGAGAACTATCAGGTCGTCTCCGTTGGCCGTCTGCACAAGGAGGAGTTCTTCAAGAAGTTCAAGGACGGCAGTTCCATGGCATACAGCACTTTCATGGGAGGCGATACCAAGTTGACACAGGTCCGCACCAACGTTGCCAACGGCCGCAGGCTTATTATTCTGAAGGACAGTTACGGCAATGCCCTGCCCGGATATCTGTTCTACTCCTTCGAGGAGATACATGTAATAGACGGACGCTACTTCACCCACAACATGAAGGATTATGTACGCGAGCACAAGATAACCGACATCCTCTTTGCCAACAACATCTTCCAGGCATGCGGAGGCCGCTATCGTGCCTACGAATTCTTCCTCACCATGGAGGAAGGATGCAAGGACAACCCCAGTACCGCCTTCTACAAGAACCGTGCCAAGGACACAATACAGGTACATGCTGATACCATCATGCCACAGAAAACGGATACTGTATTGGTACAGGAATACGTTGAAATCCCAGCAAATGTTGTGGATACTGTGAAAAACGGTATACCGTCAAGCAATGATGGAGAGCAATTACCCATTACTCCAGAGCAAGAGCCTCAAAGTCCATCTTCTTGCTAAGAAGGTAACAGTGCGTTTCTATGTTGGGTCATGATAGCTGTTCCGCTTGCAAACTTCTTAGGATTTTATAGGAAACGAAGATAATGTTAGGTGGAACCTAAAATGGTCCTCCCGAGGACCGACTTGAAAGAACCGGGAACTCTCGCCTCGGTCCTCCCGAGGACCGACTATTGACTTCGTGAGCCCCCAAAATGGATGAAACTATGATTGTCCAGTTCTGTTTTGTCTTAGGTGGTATAGGAAGCGGCGGAGATACAATATGCCTACCAAAGTGAGACCGAAGGGAAAACCCCACCAGATGCCTACGGCACCACCGTCCAGGATGATACCGAACAGGTAACTGAGCGGTATGGTTACAAGGCCGAAGCTGATGAAGGAGTATTTCATGAGTTTCTTCACGTCGCCTATGCCACGCAGGGCATTCACGTAGCACGTCTGCATGCCGTCGCCCACCTGGTAGAATATCATGGGCCATACCATGGACACCACGGTGGAGGAGATGGTGGCAAACAGGATGGGGTCGTCGTTGGAAACGAACACACCGGTTATCTGCCTGCGGAAGATGAATACCAGCGTTGTGGCCACAATGCCAATTGCAACCATCAGATGATAACCGGCATGGGCAGAAAAGCGTATGCCCCTCCATCCGCCAAGGCCATGATAATGTGCTACACGGATAGATACAGCGGAACCAATACCAATGTAGAACATATATATAAACGAGGACACCTGCCACCCAACCTGATGGGCAGACAGGGCGGAGGTGGCATCCCACGATATGCCTCCACGGCCAAGTGCGAGAGCCACGCCCGAGAACGCCGCCAGCTCTATGGTCAATTGCAGGGCTATGGGCCATCCCAGACGGTTGTGGGTGAGGAGCGACTCACGTGTTATGACCGCCGTTTTCCATAGAGAGCGGTAGATGGAATAGCGCTTGTTCATGAGGAAGCATCCAGTGTACAGAACAAGCATGAACAGGCGGCTGCTTGCCGTTGCCCATGCCGCACCGCTGATGCCCATTTCGGGAAAACCAAGATTGCCGAAGATGAGTATCCAGTTCCATACGATATTCCACAGATTGCCTGCCAGGACTATCCACATGGTAGTACGGGTGTCCGTGAGACAGTCATAGAAGTTCTTCATGCCATAGCACACGTTCATGAGCAGGAGCGAAGGAATGAGGATGAGCAGGTACTTGCGTATCAGAGGGAGCAAGGCTGTTTCCAAGCCCATGAGGGGCAGGGCGGCATAGCATGCATACATGAGCAGGCACACGAAGATGCCCTGAACGATATCGGCAAAGAGAGAAGACTTCAGTTCGCTGGCTATGTTTTGATGCTTGCGCTGGCTGTATAGTTTGCCTATGGTGGGCACCGCCGCCATGCAGAAACCCATGCCCAAGAGCTGTGCCATGATAAGGAGGGAGTTGGCAAAACCTGCCGCCGCCAGTTCCTGTGGGGAATGTTGGCCAAGCATGAGCGTATCGGCCATGCCCTGAAGGGTAAAGCCCACTTGTGCCACCGTGATGGGAAGCCCCAGTTTGAGCAAATGGCGGTACTCTCCTATGTAGTTGGTCTTTTCCATTATTATATTCGTAGTATCTGTGCTATGCTTTTATGCTATGTCAATGAATTTTCGTATCATGTCTGGTGCAATTCCTCGGCGCATGGCATAGTCGGCCAGTTGGTCCTCGCCAATGGTGCCAACATTGAAGTGCCGGCACTGGGGATGAGAAATCATAAGGCCTGTGGTGCTGGCATGAGGTATCATCGCCCCGTTCTCGGTGAGGCTGATGCCCAACGAAGGGAAGTCCAGCAGGGAGGAGAGTACGAAATTGATGCTCTGGTCGGGTAGGGAAGGGTAGCCCACGGCAGGTCGCTTGCCACGGTAATGTTCGGCAAACATTTCCCTGGGAGTAAGATTCTCGTCCGGGGCATATCCCCAAATGTCCTTGCGTACAACCTCATGCCCGCGTTCTGCCGATGCCTCGGCAAGCCGGTCGGCAAGTGTCTGTTCGAGCAAGCCATCAACTTGGAAAGGCACGGTGGAGGCAAATATGCCCATTGTTTCTGCCTTCATGGAAACGGGAGGCAGGAAATCGGCAAGGCAAAGGTAGGGCGGCTTTTGCTGGCGAAGGAGCGGAAGGATGAACTTGTCCTCCTCACCACTATCATTATATAAAATAATGTCCTCATCCACGGAGTGTGCCTTGAACAAACGTACACGAAAGCATGTGTGTCTATGCTCCTCTGCCCAACGGGCAAGCATCGTGTCTGCCTCCCTACGAACGTCCTCCCCCTGCTGGGCATTCACTCCCCAGGCATGGTAGAAGTATACCCAATTGATATAGGGTATGAGTTCTTCGATGGTGAATTGCAGAGTTCTTGTCATTGCCTTGTCGCTGGTGTCGTATCGTGTCTGAAAACACGTCGTATTGTCTCGCCTCATTCGTCGTATTGTGAAGGCTCATTCGTCGTGAGGCGATGGCTCTTTCGTCGTGAGGCGATGCCCTTCGCCTCGTGAGGCGTTTATTCCTGTCCTATTATGGCAAGGAACTCGTCCTCGGAAACTATCCTCACGCCCAACTTTTCCGCCTTCTCCAGTTTCGAGGGTCCCATATTGTCGCCTGCCAATATGAAACTGGTCTTGCCCGAAATGCTGCCAACGTTCTTTCCGCCATGCTGCTCGATGATGCGCTTGTACTCATCGCGCGAATGGTGGGCAAATACACCGCTTATAACTATGCTCTGCCCCTGCAATGTGGTGCTATGAGCAGAGAGCTGTTCCTCGGAGAGGGTGAATTGCAAACCTGCCTCTTTGAGCCTCTCAATGAGGGCACGGTTTTCCTCGGAAGCGAAGTAATTGATGAGGCTTTCCGCTATGACCTTGCCTATGCCATCTGTTTCCAGAAGTTGTTCGGCGGTGGCAGACATCAGCGAATCTATGTTCTTGAACTTGCGTGCCAGGGTCCTGGCCGCTATCTCGCCCACAAACCTTATACCAAGGGCAAAGAGCACCCTTTCAAACGGTACCTCCACGCTTCGTGCCACGCTATCCGCCACCTTCTTGTCATGGGTGATACGGTAGAAGTCGGACACATCATGGAGCATGCCATTGCGATAGTACTGTTGTATAAGTTCGGGACCTACGAGGTTGATATTCATCGCTTTGCGTGAAACGAAGTGCTCCAGGCGTCCTATTATCTGCGGAGCACAATGCAGGTCGTTGGGGCAATAGTGCGATGCCTCTTCCTGTGCACGTACCAATGGCGTGCCGCACACCGGGCATCTGTTTATAAAGTCTATTTTTGCCCCCATGTTGTTATCATAGTACCCTGTATCCTTTCCAACTATTTTGGGGATGATTTCTCCTCCTTTTTCTATCAGGACATGGTCGCCAACGTGCAGGTCGAGGGCATTCATCACGTCGGCATTGTGCAGGGTGGCACGGTGCACCATGGTGCCAGACAGGAGCACAGAATCCATGTTGGCAACGGGAGTGACCACGCCGGTACGGCCAACCTGGAACGTTACCTCGCGCAAGATGGTGCTGGCCTGTTCTGCCTGGAACTTGTAGGCAATTGCCCAACGGGGTGATTTCGCCGTCATACCCAAAGCCTTCTGCTGGGCAAGGGAGTTGACCTTGATGACAATGCCGTCCGTAGCCACGGGAAGTTCCTTGCGATGCACATCCCAGTAGTTGATGTATTCCCAGAGTTCCTCCAGAGTGTTGCACAACTTCATGTCCCTGCTAACCTGAAAACCCCACGAGCGTGCCGATTCCATATTCTCATAATGCCCCGTGGCGGGTATGTCTTCTCCCAAGAGATAATACAAATATGCATCCAAGCCTCGTCGGCTCACTACCTTTGGGTCCTTGCTTTTCAGTGTGCCCGATGCTGCATTGCGAGGATTGGCAAAGAGGTCTTCGCCTGCCTGTTGGCGCTCAGCATTCAATCGCTCAAAACTCTGCCAGGGCATGAGCACCTCGCCACGAATCTCGAACTCCTCGGGGATCTCGCCCCGACTGGAGTCAAGCACAAGGGGTATGGAACGGATGGTGCGCACGTTGGCCGTAACGTCGTCGCCCTGTATGCCATCGCCACGCGTAACGGCTTGCACCAGTTTGCCTTCCCTATAATGCAGGGAGATGGAAAGTCCGTCGTACTTCAACTCGGCACACACCTGAAAAGGCTGGCCATGAAGTCCATCGGAGACACGCTGATAGAACTCGCGCACCTCCTCCAGATTGTAGGTATTTGCCAAAGAAAGCATCGGGCGGCGGTGAGGCACCGTCTGGAACTCATCGTTCAGGTCGCTACCCACGCGCTGGGTGGGGGAATTGGGGTCGGCCATGTCCGGATGCCTGGCCTCCAGCTCCTGCAACTCGTGCATCATCTCGTCGAATTCCTTGTCAGAGATGACTGGGGCATTGAGTACATAGTAGTTATAATTATGCCGGTGCAGCTGCTCCCTCAGGCTTATGATGCTCTCTCTTTCGTTCATGTGCTTTGTTAATTTATATGCAAATGTACTAAAAAAGGAGCACTCCCGCCCGTTATATCGTGAAAAAGTTGTATTTTTGTGCCCAAAATAATATAGAATGGTGTATTCCGCATAAGCACTTTTAACGAGGGATATGCCACCCAAAGAAACAAGCATGGCTCAAAATAAATTCAAGGGCTTGGGAGTAGCACTCGTAACGCCCTTCAATTCTGACGGAAGTATTGACTGGGACGCCCTGTTCCGTCTGGTGGAATACCAGATTTCACGCGGCATAGATTTCCTGTGCGTGATGGGAACAACGGCTGAGACCCCCACATTGACATCTGATGAAAAGAAACGCATCCGCGAGGAGATAGTACAGCGTGTTGCAGGTCGTGTGCCCATCCTGCTTGGTTGTGGCGGCAACAGTACTGCCGCCGTGGTGCAGGAACTGAAGACCGGCGACTTTACCGGCATCGACGGCATTCTCAGCGTCTGCCCCTATTACAACAAACCTTCCCAGGAAGGCATCTACCAGCACTTTGCCGCAATAGCCAAGGCAAGCCCCGTACCCGTGGTGCTCTACAATGTGCCTGGCCGTACAGGTGTGAACATGGCGGTGGAGACTACTCTGCGCCTGGCACGCGAGTTTGACAACGTGGTTGCCATCAAGGAGGCATCGGGCAACATCAGCCAGATGGATGAGATAATCAAGAACAAGCCCCAGGACTTTGACGTGATCAGTGGCGACGACGGTATCACTTTCCCCCTCATCACACTGGGTGCCGTGGGTGTTATTAGTGTTATTGGCAATGCTCTGCCTTATGAGTTCAGCCGTATGGTTCGCCTGGCTCTGCGCGGCGAGTATCCTCAGGCTCTGGAGATACACCACAGATTTACGGAACTTTTCAAACTGCTCTTCGTGGACGGCAATCCCGCCGGTGTGAAGGCTCTGCTCAGCGAAATGGGACTCATCCAGAATGAACTCCGTTTGCCTCTCGTCCCCGCACGCCTTGGTACGGAGAAGCGCATCTCCGAACTGGCCACAGAACTGGGCATAAGGATATAACAATTTGCATCAAAACAAACCAACCTCAATATTATGCTTACAATCAATTCATACGAAGAGTTTGCTGCCTATGAGGGCAAGGAACTTGGCGTTAGCGAATGGGTGCTGATATCCCAGGAGAGAATCAATCAGTTTGCCGATGCTACGGACGACCACCAGTGGATTCATGTGGACGAGGAGAAGTGCAAGGCTGAAAGCCCCTTCGGACAAACCATAGCACATGGTTATCTGACCTTGAGTATGATTCCCCTGATGTGGAACCAGATTATAGAGGTTAACAACTTGGAGCGCATGATGAACTATGGCATGAAGGACATGCGTTTTGGTCAGCCCGTCCTTTCCGGCCAGAGCATACGAATGAAGGTTTCCCTTGATGAAATACAGAACCTTCGTGGGGCCATAAAGACCAATGTGAAGTTTGTCATCGAGATACAGGAAACCGGCAAGAAAGCCGTGGAGGGCATTGCCACCTTCATCTATTATTTCAAAAAGTAAAAACAACATAAGGCAATGCATCCGCAAGGGTGCATTGTTTCTTTATTCAGGAAGGTTTGTACATTATCATGAGATTTATCGCCACATGTCTTTTTCTTGTGTCCATGCTTTGCACCACAAGCATGAAGGCGCAGGTGTCCAATATCCGTCAGGATTTTATCAACTTTGGCTTCCCCAGATACGAGCATTGCTCCATGAAGATCCTTCCAGGAGCAAAGGTGAAGTTTCAAGACCTTGAACCTGCCATATCCAAGGCAAAGCACTATATCCACATAGAGTATTACAAGTGGTATAACGATAGCATAGGCAGGCACATTTTGGACGAACTGGTAAGGGCTGCCCAAAGGGGAGTGAAGGTACGTATACTATACGATGCCTTCGGATGTAGCGGCGAGGAACCTGATGTCAATGATGACTTTATTGCTCATTATCGCTCATTGGGACTTGACCTTGTGGGATGGGACCCCATGCGTTTTCCTTACATAAACCATGCCCTGCACCGTCTGCATCGCAAAATGGTGGTTATAGACGGACGTATGGTGTACACGGGAGGCTTGAACATCGCCGACTACTACATACATGGAAAACCTGAGATCGGCAAATGGGCAGATATGCATGCCAGGTTGGAAGGTCCTATAGTGGATGAGTATCAGCGCCTTTTTGCCGACATGTGGTACAAGGAAACGGGCGAGTATTTGGATTCTCTGGCATACCGTAGTCCAGAGGCGCACCTGTACGATAAATTAAAAGAAGGATATGAGGCCTTTGTTGTGGATCGCGAGCCTGGCAAGAAGAGTGCACGTATCAGACAAAGTTACATCTCCTGTCTGGACAATGCACAGGAGCGAGTGCGTATCATCAATCCATATGTAATCCTTGTGAGCAGTGTGCGCAAGGCCCTTCGCCGATGCATTGAGCGTGGTGTGGAGGTGGAAATCCTGCTCGGACACAAGGGGGACAACCTTATAAGCGAAGTAAGTACTGCACGCGAGATATACAACCTTGCCCGTCGTGGCGCCAAGGTGTGGCTCTGCAAGGAATGTTTCCATCACGACAAGGTAATGATTGTTGACGATGAACTTTGCACCGTTGGCACCGCCAATCTGGATGCACGTTCACTGAGTTTTGACTACGAGGTGAATGCCTATTTCTTCTCACCGGCATATTGCAGGCAACTCAACGAATACTTCAACCTCCATATGCGTACTGCCGTAATGCTGACCGAAGACAATTGGAAGGAACTTTATCCTCGTTCCAAGCGTCGCCTCGGTTGGTGGACAAAGGGCATACGTGGCATACTGTAACGTATTGCTCCGATGCTTGACTATACCTTATATATAATATATATACATCTGTACATAATTGAACACCTATTCTTTTGGTATGAATAACACAATAGTTGACTTGCTCAAGGGTTGGGGAGTGAATCCTGACTCCATGTATTGGCTATATTGGTGCTTTGTGGTACTGACTCTTGTCATTATAATATATCTGGTGAACCTGCTTTGCAACCGTGGCATTATACCATTGGTGAGAAAACTTCGCGAGGGGACACGCTCCAAGTGGGACGACATCTTGCTAAATGACGTTGTGCTGAAGGACATCACACGATTGTTCCCGCCAATCATTATCACATCACTTCTGCCTCTGGCATTCTCGGAAGGCAACCTCGTGCTGGAGTTCCTGTTGAAGGTGAACACCATATACATGATTGTGGTCGTTGCCAAACTGTTGTGTTCCTTCCTTAACTCCCTCTACAATCTCTCCAACAACCACGACAAGCTCAAGAGCCATCCCTTGAAGGGTATATACCAGATGCTGAAGATTGTTGTCATTTGCGTGGCCCTCATCATTATTGTCAGCATCCTCATTAACAGGAATCCGGAATATATCCTTACTGCCCTCGGTGCCTCGGCAGCAGTGCTGATGCTTGTCTTCAAGGACATGATCATGGGGCTTGTGGCAGGTGTGCAGCTTTCTGCCAACGATATGCTGCGTCCGGGCGACTGGATTTCCATGCCCAAATACGGTGCGGACGGTGATGTCATAGAGGTGACACTTACCACCGTGAAGGTGCAGAACTGGGACAAGACCATTACCACCATACCTCCCTATGCCCTTATCAGCGACTCTTTCCAGAACTGGCGAGGCATGAAAGATTGTGGAGGTCGTCGTGTAAAGCGTGCCGTCTACATAGACATGCGTTCCATAACCTTTTGCACCAAGGAACAACACAAGGAGTTCTCCAAACAAGGTTGGTTGGATGGGGTGGAGCGTGAGGACAAGTTCGTGGTGAACCTGCATGTCTTCCGCAACTATCTGGAAAACTACCTGAGACATCATCCCCGTGTGAGCAAGCGCCTTACTATTATGGTGCGCCAATTGCAACCCACGGCTCAAGGTCTTCCTTTGGAACTATACTTCTTCTCTGACGGCACCGAATGGGTGCCCTACGAACATCTCCAGGCAGAAATCTTTGAGCATGTCTTTGCCATGCTTCCAACTTTTGGACTCCGTGTCTTCCAATCGCCAATGGGCATAGATTTCAACGGTGGGCATATAGGTGTGGAGCAGTAATGCTCTGCCCAAATGGAAGGTTCGCTGAAAGCAATTTATATGGGTAAATCAATGAGAAAGCAACTTGTCATATTCGACTTGGACGGAACTCTGCTCAATACCATAGCCGACATAGCCATGGCTGTCAATCACGCTTTGTCTGCCTTGGGGTATCCCACGCATAGTGAAGAGGTTGTAAAGAGTTTTGTGGGCAATGGTGTAAGCCGGTTGTTGGAGAGGGCCTTGCCTGAAGACAAGCGCACAGAGGAGAACGTTTCCCTGCTAAGAAAGCATTTTACGGAATACTACGACAAGCATAATGCGGACTTCAGTGCACCATATCCAGGCATCCAATCCCTTTTGTTGCAATTGCAAAGGAATGAAGTCATGTTGGCCGTAGCATCCAATAAATACCAACAGGCCACTGAGAAACTCGTTGCCCACTATTTTCCAGGCATAGACTTTATTCGTGTTCTTGGTCAGCGTCCGGATGTCCCCGTAAAGCCATCACCAGAGATAGTACATGAAATCATCTCTGCTGCCAACGTATGCAAGGAGTCCGTACTGTATGTAGGTGACTCTGGCGTAGACATGCAAACTGCCAGCAATGCAGGCATTGATGCCATCGGAGTGTCTTGGGGCTTCCGTCCCCGTGCCGAACTGGAAGCATACGCACCACTTGCCATCGTAGACGATGCTTCGCTCATCATAAAGTATCTATAAACCCAATCGGTCATTAGTGCATAACAGCCTAATGACCGATTGGAGTTTTAATACAGAGTATTGTTCAGTTTTTCTTGGCAAACGCCTTGCCCATTAGTTCAACGCCAGTTACAAGCAGGAATCCCACAAAGGCAAAGATTATAGCACCCATGTAGTGCATGTCCACCTGTTCAACGGGAATCAGATAGAGGGCATCTTCGGGCACATTTTGGAATTGGGAAGCCTTTATGGCATCCATATTGCTCCAAGGCCACACCTTGACAAGCGAACCTATGATGAATCCTGCCATCACCAGAAGGGTTTGCTTGTGGAACTTGCCAAGTAACCAGTGCAGAAACTTGGAGAAGGAGATTATGCCGGTAGCCGCTCCGGCTCCGAATACGACTATGACGGGAAGTGTGGTACTAAAGTCTCCGGCAGTGAGGCGTGTTATGGTCTCCATTATGTATTCGTACTTACCGAGTATCAGGAGGATGAAACTACCTGATATACCAGGGAGAATCATAGCACAGATTGCTATGGCGCCACTCAGGAAAATGAACCAGAGGTCGTTTGGTGTCTCGGTAGGGGATAGGGTGCATACCGTTACTCCAAGGATAATTCCCAGTACTGTCATTACTGCGGACAGAATGTCCCATCCTTTGATGCTACGAAGTATGAACATGGACGAGGCAACAATGAGCCCAAAGAAGAATGCCCACGTTTCAATTGGATGGTTGTTCAGAAGGTAGAGCATAAGTTTTGCCAACGTGAGTACACTGAGCAATATGCCACTACCTACGGAAGCGAGAAAGGTACCGTTGATGTGTTTCCAGAAGTTTACGACCTTACCCGTCAGTAGAAGACGTATGGCAGTTGCGTCAAAAGAGTTGATAGAGCCTACAAGTTCCTCAAAGATACCTGTCATGAATGCTATGGTTCCTCCGCTTACTCCTGGTATTACGTCTGCTGCTCCCATGGCAGAACCCTTGATGGCGAGCATGAAACACTCTTTAATGGTTCTCATATTTGTTATGTTTTGTGTTAAAGTTTATTTTGGGGTTATGTTATTTTATTACCTATTGCACAGTTGCTTGAAGTCGCAAAACTTGCATGCGTCCAGTTTGCCGGTGCGGCAGAAGGGCAGGGTGGGAGAGAAGATTTCCTTGATCACCTCGTGCAGCTCCTTCACAAACTCACCTTCGTACAGGGCGATGTCCTCCACGGGGCCTATGGGCACGTTGGGGTTGTTGTTCCTGCCATTCTCCGAACCCACCGTCAGCGTGGGGTCGTAGTCGGGAGCGCCTGCCTTGGCGGTGTAGAACAGCACAGGTTTTATGGGCATGGCAGGTTGCTTCTTGTACTTTGTTGCCAGGGCATAGAGGAAGGTCTGGAAGTAGTATCCTGCATGGGTCTTGTCTCGTGTGAAGATGGCATTGAAGTTAGTTACCGTATTCTCGTGCGCACCGGTCTTGTAGTCAAGTATGCGCAGGTATGGGTTGCCCTTCTCGTCACGCAGCATGTCCATGCGGTCAACACGTCCACCGGTCAGCACTGACACCTTTTGCCCGTCCACATCCACGTCCATCTGCATGTTCACGTCCTCCTCCATGGCCTCCATCGTGATGGGGGCATGGCACTCGTCCCATCTCAGCAGGTTCATCAGGTAACGCTCCACCACGCCACGTATCAGTATGTTCTCTCCACGGAATTCCGTTATTCCGGCATCTGCCAGGAACTGCTCGTCTATTATCTTCTGCAGGCGGCTGCCCTTGTCTGTGGTGTATGCCGACAGGTGTTCCCTGGTTATCACATTGCTGCCAGTGTGCGACATTATCTCCTTGTACACCCTCTCTGCCGAGTTGTGGAATATGGTACCCATCAGGCGTGCGTCGATGCCATCCTCGGGATCTGGTTCCACGCGAATGCCGCACACGCTGGACAGGTAGAACTTCATGGGGCAATCCAGATAGCGGTTTATGCTTGAAGGGCTCAAAGGGCGTGCCTCGGGATTCGTGTTCAGGTCGTACTTCTCGTGCAAGGCCTGCATTATAGCATCGTCCTTGGGTATGGTGTCCAGCGAGGTGAACATGCACTCCTGTTCTGCCTCCAGGCGAAGGCAACGGATGGGTATGTCCGTCTCAGCCTGCAACTGGCGCAGGAATCGGCTCATTTCGTGCCGCACGTTGCCCGATGAGTTCTCGTTGTAGATGAAGGTAACGTGCTCTGCCCTTTGTATCAGACGGTAGAAGTAGTAGGCAAACACCGCTATGCGATGCCTCACCGTGGTAAGTCCGAATCCCACCCTCAGCGTATAAGGTATCAGCGAGTTGTCCGCTCCGCTCTTGGGCAGGAAGCCTTCGCCCACGTTCAGCATCAGCAGGTTGCGGAAGTCCAGGCAGCGCGTCTCCAGCACGCCCATTATCTGCAGGCCCTGAGCCGGTTCTCCGTGGAAGGGTATGCTCTGGCTGCCCAATATGCGTCGCAGAAGCCGGCGCAGGGTGGTGGGGTTCAGTTGCAGGGCAGGCTGTGTCTCCGTGGCTATGTCGTGGAACTGGCGCAAGGTGCGGTGCGTCTGGAACAGGCTCTCCACCATCAGCACATCGTCAAACAGGTTCTCGTCCTGCATCTTGCCAGCCAGGGACGACACTATGCCCAGGAGGTATGCCACCAGTGCCGGTATGTCCGAGGAGTCAATCCTCTCTTCCCACCGTACATCCTCCATGTACTTGAAGTAGGGGTGGTATTTCACCGTTCTCAGGAAGGGCAGACGGAATCTCTTTCTGCCCTCGTCCCAACCCTCCGTCTGCAATGCTATAAGGGCAAGCATCAGGCTGTGGATGGGCGTACCTGTCAGGGAATATCCCATGGTGATGTTCACGTCGGACGGAGTTCCCTCTTTCTTTTCCTCTTCCTTTTCTTCCTCTTTGCCTTCTTCTGTATCTGCCTCGTTATCAGGTATGGCATGCAGGACGGGCTGAAGTTGTTGTTCATCGCACAGAACCAGTGCCGTCTCTCTCTCCTCCAGGGTGAGGTGCTCCCTCAGCCACTCAGGTATGTATCGTGTGGCACTGCTGTCCGTACTGGTGGAGATGAAGGTTACCTCCCCCTTGTGGTGCAGGTTGTTGTAGATACCTGCACGTGCCAATGCATTGGGGAAACGGAGCAGGTTTTCGCGTATGAAGTCGCCCGCCTCAAAGGCACGGTTCTCCATGTACATCACGTCGAAGTCCCAATAGAACAGCGCCCTGCCACGGTCGTGCAGATACGACATCAGTTTCTTCTCCGTTTCGCTCAGCATGTTGAAACCCACGAAGCAATACATCGTATCGTCGTCCAGCAGGTGAAGCATTTCCTTGTCCTCCACCGCCTTGCGCTCCAGTGCACCCTGGTAGGGCTGTGTGCCCTCGGGCATTGTGTCCTTCAGCTGATGGTATAGTTGTGGCATTATGCTCCAGAGTTCCGAGAAGCGCTCCTGCAGGCGAGTCCTGTGCTCTGTCTGGAAACTGCCGAAGAACTGCTCCAGAGCCTCGCGCTGGTTTTCTGTCAGGAAGTCCAGGCTCTCCATGTCGCCAAGTTCCTTGGCATTGAGGAAAAGCGCATCGGCGTTCACCAGATGCTTGTCTATGTCGTCGAAGTCGGAAAGCATTATCTCGCCCCATCCCCAGAACATGTCCAGCGTCTCCGCCTTCTTGCCCATCAGCACCTTATATATATTATACAGGGTGCACACGGCAGGTATGGGCTCCATCACGTTGTCGCCTGTTATGCGGCCGAACAGTTCCCCTATGGTAGCATACTGCGGAGCCCATATGGGCGTGTCCGTCAGCGTCAGGAACTCCTCGTTCATGAACAGTCGTGCACGCTTGTTGGGGAACACCACCGCCACCTTGGTCATATCCTTGCCGAAACGTACCATCAGATCCTTTGCCACGCTGGCCAGGAAGGTCGTTTCGCTCCAGTTGTCTCTCTTGCTTGTCTCCATTGTCTTGTCTCCTCCCTAAACTTCTTCCGTTCTGCCCAGTTTCACGTACCACAGGTAGCCCTTCACCGTGTGCCCGGGGTATAGTTTGCGGAGCAGGCGCATGTAGTTGTTCACCTGTCCCTTGTAGTCGTCGTCTTCGTCGCCGAACTTATAGTCTATTACCGTTATCCGTCCGTCTTTCATCACTATGCGGTCGGGCCTCTGGTCGCGCTTGTTCCGCTTGCGGGCCGTGGGGTCCAGTATCTCGCACTCGGCAAAGACATGATTATCAGAGGCAAACCACGAAGCCACCAGGCCGTTGCCCTCAATCTGTTTTAGGTAGCCTGCCAGTTCCTTGCATTGCTCCTCGGAAAGCAGTCCCAGCATCTGGTTGCGCCTCAGCGTCTGCTCCACGTCCTGCGCATCCCTTATCTGCTCCATCACATGGTGGTACAGCACACCCAGCGAGCGAGCCTCGTCGCTCTGTCCGAACATCTCCTTTGCCTCGTTGCTCTGGCGGAAGTTCAGACGCGCCTTGTAGCTCTGCATCTTCACTATGTGCGCCTTGAAGTCGGGCTGCATGCGGTTGTCGCTTGCCTTCTCCTGCTTCACCGTCACGATGGGTTCTCCCTCCTCGCCGTGCCACACACCGTCGGTGTAGTTGCCGTTGGGGTTCAGGCAATCGTTCAGCAGGTTGCCCACCATCTGTGTCTCCGTCACACTCTTGCCGTTGTGCACGCCCCAGATGTACATGTTGCACGAGGCACGTGTCAGTGCCACGTACAGCGCGTTCAGTTCGTCCACACGGCTTTGCAGATGCTCCTCGTCGTATCGTCCCTGGTAGAATGACTTTGCCATCACCCCGGTCTTTGTCACCGGCATCCTGCCCAGTGTGTTGTACTCCTCGTGTCCGTCCTCAGCCTCGCACCACAGGGTGTCGCCCATGTCCTTCTCCAGGTTCCAGTCGCAATGCGGAAGCAGCACGGTGTGGAACTCCAGACCTTTGGACTTGTGTATGGTCAGTACCCTTATGCCCTCCTGCTTGCCCGAGGGGATAGCCTGCTTGCACAGCACGTTGTCCCATTCGGCAAGGAAGGAATGCAGGTCGTTGGGGTTGTCCTTCAAATAGTTCTGCACAGCATCCAGGAAGGCATAGTGATAGGCCTCCTGCTCGGCGAGCACCTTCAGGTCCAGCCTGCGGTATAGTTCCTCCACCAGTTCGTACAGAGGCATCTGCTTCAGCCTCTGCCTTTCCTCCACCAGAAATTCGGGCAGCATGTCCAGTGCATTGGTGCGCATGATACTGTCCATGGGCATGTCCGCCCTCTTCACCCTCTGCATGTAGTGCATCAGGAACAGGTGGTAGGGCAGTGGCTTTGTCTCGTAGTCATCTATCAGTAAGCGCATGGCCGACACCAGTATCGTGGCTATGGAACTGTTGCCCAGCAGGTATGCTTCGTCGCTGGCTATGCGTATGCCCTCGGGAGCATGCTGGTCGAAATACTCCAGTATGGAGGTGGCATTGTAGTTCTTTCGGAGCAGTATGGCCATTTTTTCCAGCGGCAGACCAGCTTTGTGCAGGGTGCATATCTGCTTGAGCATATCTCCATACATCCACTCCTGCTCCTCCTCGCTGGTGAGTACAGGGTGACCGTTTGTCTTCGTGCCCTTGATGCGCAGTGTGGCGCTCCAGAATCCCTTGGGGTCCTTGGCCTTGCCTGGCGAGGTCTTCTGCTCCACATCGGCATATATGCCGTCTTTGCCACCTATGCAGAACCTTGCATCTGGGGCAATGCTGTCCAGCAGAAGTGCCGCCTGTGGGAAGAGGCGGTTGTTGAAGTCTATTATACGGTGTTCGCTACGGTAGTTAGTGTCCAGCGTCTCGGTGCGCGGGTTCCATGTGTCCATGCTCTCTGCCAATCCGCTCAGCAGGCTCCACTCACCGCCACGCCAGCGGTATATGCTCTGCTTTATGTCGCCCACTATCAGGTCCGTGCCTCCCAGTGCCTGGTTCTCGAACAGAAGCACACGGAAGTTGTTCCATTGCAGACGGCTCGTATCCTGGAACTCGTCTATCATTATGTTCCTCAGCACGGTGCCTATCTTCTCAAACACGAAGGGGTTGTCCTGTCCGTCTATCAAACGCGAGAGCAGGGTAGGGGTGCGCGACAGGGGGAATGTCTCCCTCTCCTCATTTATGTCCCTCACAATCTCGTCTATGTGCGAGAGCAGTTGCAACTGGTTGGTATAGTTCCTTGCCAGTTTGGCGGTATTGAACTTGCGTGTCACTTCCTCCTCCTCGCCTAGGAACTTCTGGAACCTGTCGCTCAGGGCATTCATCAACGAGCACGCCCCGGCATCGTCCTTGTACTTCTTCAGCAGCAGAGCACTTCCGTCCACCAGGAATTCCTGGAAGACCTTCCCCTTTGCCACGTCCTTGGGATCCTTGTCATCCAGCAGTCTTTGCAGATATGTGGCAGGTGCAGGCGTCTTCTTGCCCACCATTTCCGGCTGGCATGTGCTCAGCACGTCCCTTAGCATGTTCTGTGCCAGCACTTTTACATCCTGCTGTGCCTCGTCCATCACGCGCTTCATCTCGGTGCGGAACTCCCTCACCTTCCTGTAGTCCGAAATGATATTGCGCTCCTCGGTGCTCCTCTGCAGGAAGTCCTCCTGGAAGATGCACTTTGCAAAGTCCTTTATGGCAGCCTGTATGTTCCAGCGTCCGTTCTCGTCCAGTTCGTCCGTCACGTACTGCACCACTATCTTTCTCAGTGCCTCGTCCATATCCAGCGAGTCAATCATGCGGTCCACGGCCAGTTCCAGCAGTTCACCGTCCTTCAGGTCCACCTGCAGCTTCGAACTCTGTCCCAGTTCCCTTGCCAGCGACCTCAGCACGCTCTGAAAGAAACTGTCTATTGTCTCCACCCGGAAGTTGCTGTAGTCGTGCAGTATCATGGTCAGCGCCTCACCGCTTCGCTCGCGCAACTGCTCAATGCTCATCTCCGTGCCATCGCCGTGGAGTTTCTCCATCAGTTTGCCCACATAGTCCTCGCTGCTGGGCAGGGCCTTCCATATTCCATAGAGATGCTGCAGAATGCGGTCCTTCATCTCTGCCGTCGCTTTGTTGGTGAATGTCACCGCCAGCGTATGCCTGTATTCCTCCTCGGCCTGTGGTCGCACCATCAGGTAGATGTACTCCACGGTCAGCGTAAACGTCTTACCGCTACCTGCCGAAGCCTTGTATATGTTCAGTGTGGAATTCATGCCTATTGTCTATTGTTTCTGCCCACAAAGATAGTCTTTTCTTGGCAGAAAAGCAAATCTGAAATATACAAGTACATAGAAATGCCCAAGAAACCGTGTTCGATGCCAGATATGGAATAATTGTAGCGTAAATCTGCCTGTTTTCAGAATAAAATGGTTATCTTTGTGCGTAAATAATGTGCCTTCTTGTGATGAAAGTATAGAGATATGAAGCCTGAAGAAAAAGCAAGAGTTAAGATTGATCAATGGTTAACAGAATCTGGTTGGAAAGTAATCAATCGTGATGAATTTGAGGCGGACAGTTCGGCTGTTGCCGTTAGAGAGGGTTTGCTAAAAGGTAACAGAGAAGCAGACTATTTCCTTTTCATCAATGGAAAGGCAGTTGGTATACTGGAAGCAAAGCGTGAAGAAGTTGATGCTAACAAAGGTGTGGTTTGCGACCAAGTAGAAACTTATGCAAGATTTGTTCCATCCTATTATACTGCTTATCAGAAACCTATCCCTTTTTTATACACATCTAACGGCAAGCAACACTACTTTCGTGATTTCAGGAAGATGGATTCTGATTATGAAGAGATATTTGTCATGCATAAGCCAAAGAAACTTGTTGAGATGCTGGGAATTGAAGATCCTTTTGCAGGATTGCCCACATTGAATCCCAAAGGTTTGCGTGCATGCCAATACGAAGCTATCACAGGATTGGAAAAAAGTTTCCGTAATGGGCAGAATAGAGCATTGATGGTGTTAGCTACAGGAGCAGGCAAGACTTATACGGCATGTTTGGCTTCTTATCGAATGTTGGCATATACAAAGATGCGTCGTGTGCTTTTCTTGGTTGACCGAAACAATCTTGGTAAGCAGGCAGAGGGAGAGTTTGGCACATTCCGTTTGACAGAGAATGGCGATTCATTCAACACTATATATTCAGTCAATCGTCTGAAATCTGCCAAAATACCAAGTGATAGTAATGTGGTTATATCAACTATCCAACGTCTGTTCTCCTTATTGAAAGGTGAAGACATAAGAGACACTGACGATGATGACGCAGACAACATCACAAGCGAAGTTGTTCTGCCTGACAATCCAAATTTGCCTCATGATTTCTTTGACCTTATCATCATCGATGAGTGTCACCGTTCTATCTATGGCAATTGGCGAAAGGTTCTTGAATATTTCGATACAGCCAAGTTGATAGGATTGACAGCAACGCCTATTCCAGAGACAATGGCTTTCTTCAATAACAATCGTGTGGTAAACTACACGTTGGAACAAAGTATTATTGATGGAGTAAATGTTGACCATCGTGTATATCGAATAAAGACCCAGGCAACCGAAGAAGGTGGTGCTATCAGAGAAGGCGACAAACTTAGAAGAGTAACCTGTTATACAGGGAAAGTCGAACAGATACTCAATAAGGAGACAAAAAACTATTCAAAAACAGAACTGAATAGAAGTATTATAAATCCTGCCCAAATAAAGCTCATCTTGCAAACTTATAAAGATGCGGTGTATCGGGATATGTTCAACGACCCACAGCGTGAACCTAATTTTGACTACCTTCCAAAGACACTTATTTTTGCACTGAATGAGTCGCACGCTACCAATATCGTTAATATAGCAAAAGAGGTATTCGAGCGCGACGATGACCGTTATGTACAAAAGATTACTTATTCAGCTGGTGATAGCAACGAACTTATCCGTCAATTCCGGAATGATAAGGATTTCCGTATTGCAGTTACTTGCACATTGGTTGCCACTGGTACCGATGTCAAACCGCTTGAAGTGGTAATGTTCATGCGAGATGTGGAATCAGCTCCGCTTTATACCCAAATGAAAGGGCGTGGTGTACGCACCATTGGAGACGAACAATTGCGAAACGTAACTCCTAATGCCTTTAGTAAAGATTGCTTCTTCTTAGTTGATGCAGTAGGTGTGACAGAGCATGAGCATACGATTCCTACGCAAGTAGAAGGTCCTGATGAACCTGTGGTAACATTGGAAACATTGCTTGAAAGAATATCACATGGTTTCTTGCCAGACAACTATCTGAAGCGATTGGCTGCTACATTATCTCGCATACATAATAAAGCAAACAAGGAACAGCGTGATGAGTTTTCCAAATTGGCTCACGCCGAGATGAACGAGATTGCATCACGGATTTATGATGCGCTCGAAAACCAACAGTTGCCTGAGTTTATTGATACCAACCATCCAAACAACGAACGTAAAGGACTGGTGTCTGCTTTGGCGAACCATGCCGATGCACGTAGATATATCCTCATATTGGCGAAAGGATTTGTAGAGACTTTGATGCCTGGTGAAGACACCCTCATTTCACAAGGTTTCTCTATAGAAGAGGCAAGAAGTACAACAGATGCATTCGAAGAGTTCTGTCGCGCTCATTGTGATAGCATAGAAGCCTTGCGCATCATCTATAACAACAGTGGCGAGGCTATAACTTATTCCATGCTGAAAGATTTGGAGAATAAGTTGAAAATGGCAAATAACCGTTTCACGTCTAAACAACTATGGAATTCTTATTCTATTGTGGTGCCTGACCATGTACGACGCTCAACAAAGAAAGAAGAGGCCGATGCACTTACCAATATCATCCAGTTGGTACGGTTTGCATACCAACAAGTAGAGAAGTTGGAAAGTGCCGTCAGTTCAGCCGGTCGTTATTTCAACCTTTGGGTAGGTCACTATCAGCGCAACTATAACCTTACAGACAAACAGCGTGACATCATGGCTTTGATAGCAAACTATATTGCTTGCAATGGCGCATGTACCGTAAAGGATGTGAGGGAAGATGACCAAGACCGAGGCATACAATTGATAAAAGCTTTTGGTAATATGGCAAAGGCAAATGAAGCCCTACATTCTCTATTCAATTTTGTAGTATATAGAAAAACAGCATAACAAATATGGCAACAAATATCTCAACCGAGCAGACGCTCACCAAGAAAGTATGGAATCTCGCAACAACCCTTGCAGGGCAAGGTATTGGTTTCACAGATTACATCACACAGCTTACCTATCTTCTGTTTTTGAAGATGGATGCAGAGAATACCGAGCTTTTCGGAGAAGATTCTGCTATTCCCGTAGGTTACCAATGGACAGACCTTAATTGCCTTGATGGCATGGAACTGGTGGAACAATATGAGGCAACTCTGAAACTTCTCAGTGAACAGGACAACCTTATCGGCACCATTTATACCAAGGCTCAAAATAAGATTGATAAGCCTGTCTATCTGAAAAAGGTCATCACCATGATTGACGAAGAGCAGTGGCTCATTATGGATGGCGATGTAAAGGGTGCAATTTACGAAGGTATATTAGAGAAGAATGGACAGGATAAGAAGAGTGGTGCAGGTCAATATTTCACACCTCGTCCACTTATTCAAGCTATGGTAGATTGCGTAAATCCCCAGATAGGTGAAACCGTGTGCGACCCCGCTTGCGGTACTGGTGGTTTCTTGCTGACGGCTTACGACTATATGAAAGACCAGTCGGAAAACAAAGAGAAGCGAGACTTCCTTCGCAATAAGGCCTTGCATGGTGTGGACAACACACCGCTTGTGGTGACATTGGCATCTATGAACCTTTATCTGCACGGAGTTGGTACAGACCGAAGCCCAATTGCTTGTGAAGATTCATTAGAAAAGGAACCTTCGACATTGGTTGATGTCATCTTGGCTAATCCTCCTTTCGGAACACGCCCTGCAGGTTCAGTGGAAATCAACCGCCCCGACTTTTATGTGGAGACAAAGAACAACCAGTTGAATTTCCTTCAGCACATGATGCTGATGCTCAAAACAGGTGGTCGTGCAGCCGTTGTGCTTCCTGACAATGTGTTGTTTGAAGCCGGTGCAGGTGAAACCATCCGCAAACGATTGTTGCAGGATTTCAATCTGCATACCGTGTTACGCCTACCAACAGGTATCTTCTATGCACAAGGTGTAAAAGCTAATGTTCTATTCTTCACAAAAGGTGAACCAACTAAAGATATTTGGTTCTACGATTATCGCACCGACGTAAAACATACCCTTGCCACCAACAAGTTGGAACGCCATCACTTGGATGACTTTGTGGCTTGCTATCATGCTGAGAATATTAATGAACGCACAGAAACATACAATGCAGAGACCAATCCACAAGGGCGTTGGCGCAAATATACGGTAGAAGAAGTAACTTTGCGTGATAAAACCAGCCTTGATATCACATGGATTAAGCAAGGTGGAGATTCCGACGACCGTTCCTTGGCTGAATTGATGGCCGACATCAAAGACAAGAGCCAAACGATAAGTGCAGCTGTGTTGGAGTTGGAAAAGCTATTGGCAAACATAGAAGAGGATTAAAGGTATGGAAAACAATATAGTCATATCGATGGAGCAACAGTTTGGCGAAGTCGTTGATATTATTCTTCAACATAAAAGCCGTGCATCCAGAGCCGTTAATGAAGAATTACTCCTTACGGCTTGGCATGTGGGTGGCTATGTTTCTGCCAAACTGAAAAGCGAAGAATGGGGAAGTAAGGTGGTATCTCAATTATCAGAATATATACGTTCTAAACGACCGGATATAAAAGGATATGGACGTAGCAGTATCTACAATATGGTTTTGTTTTATGATGAATATTCATCTGAAACATTTACTTCAACAGTAGAACGATATTTGAATTCCGAATTTGTCCAGCTAAGAATTGGACAAATTGAAACATCCGTATTTCTATCTTCGCAAGAAGCAAATGCAATTGTGCAGGCAATGTCTGCACAATTTGTCCAACCATTGGCTGGACAAATGCCTAAAATATTGGAATTGACAACGTTTACAAATCACACCGAAATTCTTTGTCGATGCAAAAGCAATGAAGAACGGTTGTTCTATATTCTTTATGCAAACAAAGAACATTTGGTAAAAAGAGAACTTCAACGGTGCATTTCCAATCAGACTTATTCAACACTATTGGGCAGCAAAAACAATATGTCAAAAGGAATGCTTGAAACATATCCCAATGCACCTATAATGTTCAAGGATACGTTGTTTGTTGACTTTCTTAATCTACCCAAAAAGCATAGTGAGGCAAAGCTGAAAAAAGGTTTGGTGGAAAACATGAAGCAGTTCATTCTTGAATTGGGAAAGGACTTCATCTCTATGGAACAGGAATACAGACTTCAAGTTGGTTCATCGACATATAAAGCGGACTTGTTGTTTTACCATCGTGGTTTGCAGGCTTTGGTTGCGGTAGAACTGAAAAAGACAAAGTTCCATCCAAGAGATCTCGGACAATTGGAGTTCTATTTGGAAGCTCTTGATAGAGACGTGAAGCGTTCTAATGAGAATCCATCTATTGGAATTATTCTGTGCCCCGAAGCTGACCGTGTGGTAGTAGAATATGCTATGAGTCGTAGTATGAGCCCTACAATGATAGCTGAATATAAGCGTATCCTCATTCCACAGGAGCGTTTGCAACAGCAACTTGATGAATATTGCAATTTATTTCTAACTAAAAAATAATAGTCATGGATACCAAGAAACTACGTCAAAAGATACTCGACCTTGCTATTCATGGTAAACTTGTTCCCCAAGATCCCAACGATGAACCTGCATCGGTGTTGCTTGAACGCATTCGTGCAGAGAAGGAGCGATTGATAAAGGAAGGGAAAATAAAGAAGAGCAAAGCTTCAAAAACTTCCGATACGCCCCATTATGAGAACGTACCGATTGAGGTACCTGCTTCGTGGAGTATTATTCCTTTAGAATATTTGGCGACTTTTAGTGGTGGGAAAACACCTTCTATGGACAATAAAGAGTATTGGAATAATGGCAAACATTTGTGGGTAACTTCTAAGGATATGAAATCAGTTCATATAACAGATTCTTTAATGAAAATATCTGATTCTGCATTAGAGCAAATGAACATTTATCCCAAAGGGACTTTGTTATTGGTAACAAGAAGTGGTATTTTGCGTCATACATTACCTATAGCTATTCTAGGGGATGAAGCAACTGTTAATCAAGATATTAAAACAATTTCTTGCCATTTTCCGAATATTAATAGATATTTATACTATGCGATAAAGGCGCAGGAACAAGTAATTCTTGAGCAATATCATAAGGATGGAACTACTGTGGATAGTATTGACTTTGATAAATTTAAGAAACTACCAATTCCACTACCTCCCATTGAGGAACAAAGTCGAATTATAGCAGAAATAACTAGATTATTTGCATTAGTTGATACTATTGAGAACAATCAAACAGACTTAGAATCAACCATAACTCAAACCAAAAGTAAAATACTTGATCTTGCAATCCATGGTAAACTTGTACCACAAAACCCCAACGATGAGCCTGCGTCGGAACTTCTCAAACGCATAAACCCTAAGGCAGAAATCACTTGTGATAACGGGCAGTATGGGAAGATACCACAGGGGTGGTGTATATGTAAACTGAGGGACTTGTGTTCTTTT